>OGDD01000079.1_pt1 | contig 87408 bp, 76 predicted proteins | sample 1570301 | NCBI WGS metagenome assembly OGDD01 (sample SAMEA2581971, study PRJEB24529) | metagenome | biome: Human gut stool | place: China | collected 2011 | reverse complement strand
TTGAACCGGTCGGTATGGCGGGAAATGATGTATATATAGACCTGTTAGAACAGGTGGAAAAGCAGTATCCGGGGCAGATACAGGTTACTAAAAATGAAAACCTTGAATTTGAAAGCGGAATTCAGATTATAACAGAGGTGCATGAAAAAGAAGTATTTTTACGGACTATAAAACTGGTGCCGATGAATCTGGCAGTCGGAATCGGCTGTAAAAAAGGAAAAAGTTTAAAAGAGATTGCGCAGGCGGTTTATACGACATTTACGCAGAATCACCTGCTGACAGAGCGAATCGGCGTGATTGCATCTATCGACAGAAAGGCGCAGGAACAAGGAATTATCGATTTTGCAAAACAGATGAAAGTGCCGTACCGGACGTATGCGGCACAGGAATTAGAACAGCAGGCGGGTACATTTACGGCATCGTCTTTTGTAAAGGGGCAGATGGGTGTGGATAATGTCTGCGAGCGGAGTGCCTGTGCGGCCTCCGGCGGCGGAGAAAAAATAGTGGCAAAAACCGCCTGTGACGGCATCACGGTCGCGGTTTATAAAATAAAAAGAAATGAGGAGTAAAATGCTTAAAATAGTAGGATTTGGAAGCGGTTCAAAGGAAAATATGACACTGGAAGCGGTCAGGGCAATACAGGATTCGGAACTGGTGGTGGGATTTCGGACTTATGTGGAATTATTAAAACAGTATTTTCCGGATAAACAGTATTATTCAACCAATATGATGCAGGAGCGGGAACGCTGTCAGTATGCCATCGACAGGGCAAAAGAGGGAAAAGAAACGGTGCTGGTGTGCAGTGGGGACAGCGGTGTATACGGCATGGCGAGTCTGGTTTATGAACTGGCAGAAGAATCCGTGCAGATTCAGGTAATATCCGGTGTGACGGCGGCAAACAGCGGTGCGGCATGTCTTGGCGCGCCGTTATCCCACGACTTTGCGGTGATTAGTTTAAGTGACTGCATGACACCGTGGGAACTCATTGAAAAGCGCCTTCTGGCGGCGGCAGAAGCAGACTTGGTTATCTGCCTGTACAATCCGTCAAGCCGCCGCAGGGCAGGCTATTTAAAGAAAGCCTGTGAAATTGTAGAAAAAGCACAGTCACCGGATACGGTCTGCGGTTATGTAAAAAATATCGGACGGGACGGACAGGAAACAGGTGTTCTTTCTTTAAAAGAATTGGCAGAATTTGAAGCAGATATGTTTACGACTGTCTATATCGGAAACAGCCGGACAAAGGTGATTGGCGGGAAAATGGTAACACCGAGAGGGTATCAGGTACGATGAGCATGAAAAAAATTGTCCTGTTTGCCGGAACGACCGAGGGACACCGGCTCTGTGAATGTTTTGTGCAGAATAAATGGCAGGCAGAGGTTTTTGTGGCAACAGAATACGGCAGGGAAATTCTTCCGCAGGCACCGAATCTTCATATTCATGCCGGACGGCTGGACATGAAGCAGATTTACAGTCAGCTTACGCAGATTCGCCCGGTGTGTGTGCTTGATGCAACACATCCATATGCAGATGAGGTGACAAAAAATATCAAAGAAGCCTGTCAGACAGCAGGAGTTCCCTATATGCGGATACTGCGGGAAAATACGGATATGACGGAAAATGTAACCGGCAGTGCAAAGGCGCATATCCGCGTGGCAGACAGTATGCGTGAAGCGGTGGATTTGTTAAATGACAAGTCGTATCTTGAAAAGAATATTCTGCTGACAACAGGAAGCAAGCATTTACCGGATTACACAAAGATACAGGATTATCAGAACCGTGCCTATTTAAGACTGCTTCCCAGTCCTGAAATGCTTCAGAAGGCGGTTGATACGGGATTTCTGCCGGCACATTTAATTGCAATGCAGGGACCGTTTTCACAGGAATTAAATGTTGCATTGATAAAACAGTCAGGTATCGGCGTACTTGTCACAAAGCAATCTGGCAAAAGCGGCGGGTTTGAAGAAAAAATATCTGCCGCAGAACAGACAGGAACGGATGTTATCGTGATTAAAAGACCAAAGCAGGAAGACGGGAAAAATCTGTCCGAGGCAGAAGCGGAACTAAAAAAATTAATGACATAAGTGTGTAAATGAATTTTGCCGCTTATAGATGTGATAATGGAGAAGAACATGAAACAGGTAACAATAGCCGGAATGGGGCCGGGCAGTGCAGGCTGCATGACACAGGAGGTCTGCCGGGCAGTAAAACAGGCAGACGTTTTAATCGGTTCAGAACGCCTGATTGCGCCGTATACAGATCAAAGAACGGTTAAAGCGGTGACGGCGGCAGAGATTCTGCGGGTAGTTGAAAATGAAGACGGGGAGCATTTTACGGTGCTGATGTCGGGAGATACCGGATTTTACAGTGGGACGAAAAAACTGGTTGAGCAGTTAAACGGAAAATATGCGTACCGGATTCTGCCGGGCATTTCCTCTGTAATATATTTTGCGGCAAAAATCGGTGTGGCATGGGAGCAGGCGCAATTTGTCAGCCTGCATGGAAAGAAACAGCCGTATCTTCCGGTGATTATGCAAAATGAGTACACTTTTTTTCTGACACAGGGAAATACCGCGGAAATCTGCACCCGCATTGCAGAGGCAGGCTTGGGAAATGCCCATGTCTGGATTGGTGAAAATCTTTCTTATCAGAATGAAAAAATTACGCACGGAAATGCGACAGAATTAACGGCATATCAGGCGGCAGGGCTGTCGGTCATGGCAGTACATAACCCGGAGCCGGGAGCATTTACAGGAACCGGACTGCCGGATGACTGCTTTATCCGCGGCGGTGTGCCGATGACAAAGCGGGAAATCCGCGCAAGCGTGGTGAGCCGCATAGCACCTGCAAAGAATGCCTGTATTTACGATATCGGTGCAGGAACCGGCTCTGTCACCGTGGAACTTGCAATGCAGGCTTTATACGGGTGCGTTTATGCAGTTGAAAGGACAGAAGAAGGGTGCAGTCTGATTGCGCAGAATGCGCATAAATTCGGACTGGATAACATACAGGTGGTGCATGGCAGTGCCGCCGGTGTACTGGAAGAACTGCCTGCGCCGGACGCGGTATTTGTCGGCGGAAGCGGAGGAGAACTGGAAGACATTTTTAAAATCATTTTAAAGAAGAATCCGCATGTACGCATTGTAATAACGGCAGTTACATTAGAAACGGTACAGGAAGCGGTACGGCTGTTGGAGCAGAACGGATTTGATACGCCACAGATTGTACAGATTGCCGTGACGGAAGTTAAAAAAAGGGGACAGTATCATATGCTGTCTGCCAATAATCCTGTATTTATAATAGAAGGGAGCAGTGTCAGATGAGCCGGATAATGATTGCGGGAACCGGAAGCGGGAGCGGAAAGACAACGATTGTCTGCGGATTATGCCGGTGCATAAAAGATATAGGACGGACACCGACCGCCTTAAAATGCGGTCCGGATTATATAGATGCGATGTTTCATTCGCGTGTGTTAAAAATGCGTACCGGCAATTTAGACAGCTGGTTTTGTGATAAAACAACGATTCGCACACTGCTTGCAAAGAAAGAAAAAAGCAGTGACATCACAGTGATTGAAGGTGTTATGGGCTATTATGACGGCGCGGGTTTCAGTACAAAGGGGAGTTCCTTTGAAATTGCGCAGATAACGGATACACCGGTGATTTTAATTGTAAACTGCCGTGGTATCAGCAATTCTGTCGGGGCAGTGTTAAAGGGATTTACGACATTTCAGGAAAATTCGCAGATACGCGGAGTTATTTTTAATCAGATGTCGGAAAAACTCTATCCGCAGGCAAAAAAAGCGGCACAGGAACTGGGACTGATTCCGCTGGGCTTTCTGCCGTATAAAAAGGGTGGAGCATTGGAAAGCCGTCATCTGGGGCTGGTTACAGCAGACGAAGTCGTGCATTTTAAAGAAAAAATCGACACGATAGCCGCGCAGATGAAAAAAAGCCTTGATTTAGAGGGAATCCTTGCGCTGGCAGAAACCGCAGTGCCGCTGAAAGAAAACGAAGATATCAGAGAAGCAGAGGAAAAGGAAAAAGAGCCGGTAACGGCATTGGACAAGCCGGAAAGCACGGGTTTACCGGATACGGCAGGAAATAAACTCCGCATAGCTGTGGCAAAAGACGCCGCGTTCTGCTTTTTATATGAAGATAATTTAGAGTATCTGCGGGCAAACGGGTGTGAATTGGTGTTTTTTAGTCCGCTGTCCGATAAAAAACTACCGGAGAAAATAGACGGATTACTGCTTTACGGCGGATATCCTGAATTACATACAAAAGCTTTGTCCGAAAATGAAACACTGAAAAGTGAAATTAAAGAGCAGATACTGGGCGGACTGCCGTGTATTGCGGAATGTGGCGGATTTTTATATCTGCATGAAACACTGGAAACACCGGAAAAAGAACGTTTTCCGATGTGCGGCGTGATTGCGGGAAACGGATTTGGGACAGGAAAGCTCTGCCGCTTTGGCTATATGACACTCACGGCGCAAAAGGACACAATGCTTGCGGCAAAGGGCGAAACGATTCGCGCGCATGAATTTCACTACTGGAACAGTGATAATATCGGTGCGGATTATGAGATTACAAAGGCTTCAGATAACACTGCGGCATCCGGCGGTTATGGAACGGATACGCTTTATGCGGGATTCCCGCACATTTATTTTTACGGAAATGAAGCGGCGGCAAAGCGTTTTTTAAAAGCCTGCGAGATGTATCATGAAAATAACATAAAAGATGTTCATGCCATATCTTATGGCATGGAAGAAAAAAACGATATTTATAGAATTTTCCCGGAACTGGCAGAGGCAGGCGGACTGGATAAAAATGCCGTCAAACAGGCGCAGAAGCATTGGAACAGCATTGCCAAGCCACTGTACGGACTTGGAAAAATGGAGCAGCTCATTACACAGATTGCAGGGATACAAAACACACCCAATGTAGCGATTGACAAGCGTGCGGTGATTGTCATGTGCGCGGATAACGGCATTGTGGAAGAAGGGGTCACACAGACCGGGCAGGAAGTGACGGCAGTGGTAAGCTGTAACATGGCAGACGGCATTTCAAGCGTCTGTAAAATGGCGGATTATGCCTATGCAGAAGTGATTCCGGTAAATATCGGCATTGCCGCAGACTGCCTGCCGGACGGAACAGATGTCAATTCCTATCCGGGACTTTTAAACCGCCGGATTATGGCGGGAACAAAAAATTTCTTAAAAGAGCCTGCGATGTCAGAGGAGCAGCTCACACAGGCAGTTTACACAGGAATGAACGTGGTAAAATCGTGCAAAGAGCAGGGATACCAATTACTTGCAACCGGCGAAATGGGTATCGGAAATACGACCACAAGCACAGCACTTGCCTGTATTCTGCTGGATTTAAACCCGCAGGAAGTCACGGGACGCGGTGCGGGGCTGGACAATGCGGGATTGAAAAGAAAGACAGAAGTCATTGCAGAGGCACAACGTTTGTATACAAAATACAAAAAAAATCCACTCTGTCTGTTACAGCAAATCGGTGGGCTGGACATTGCAGGTCTTGTCGGTGTCTTTCTGGGCGGTGCGGTTTACCGGATACCTGTGATAGTTGACGGGGTTATATCGGCGGTTGCCGCGCTGATTGCCGTGTCTGTTTTTCCGGCGGCACGGGATTTTATCATTGCATCTCATCAGGGAAAAGAACCGGCGATGAAAGCATTGTTAAAAGCCCTTGAAAAAGAAGCCGTTCTCTTTGCGGAGCTTGCACTGGGTGAAGGAACGGGTGCGGTCATGCTGTTTCCGCTGTTAGATATGGCAATGCGCGTATACCGGGAAAACACGACATTTGAAGATATACAGATTGAAGCTTATGAGGATTATAAAAAATGTTAATTTTAATTACAGGTACCAGTGGGAGCGGCAAATCCGAATATGCGGAAAAAATCTGCTGTGGACTTGCGGGCAGTGCAAAAAAATATTATATTGCAACCATGCAGCCCTACGGTGCAGAGGGTACACAAAGAATCCGCCGTCATCATGCACTGCGGCAGGGAAAAGGCTTTGAAACGATAGAGCAGTACCAAAATGTCAGCAAGGCATTTGATAAAGTGCAGACAGAAGCTGTGTCACACGCAGCGCAAAATGAGAAGCCGGTGGTACTGTTAGAATGTCTTTCAAATCTTATGGCAAATGAATGTTTTGAAGAGGGCGGAACACCCGATGCTGTATTTTCAGACTGTATACAGCTTTACAGACAGTGCCGTCATCTTGTGATTGTAACGAATGAAATTTTTTCAGACGGCTGTCTGTACGACAATGCGACAACGGATTATATCACACGGCTGGGACGGTTAAATACACAGCTTGTGCAGGAAGCCGACTGTGTGGCAGAGGTGGTCTATTCGATTCCTGTATATTGGAAAGGGTCGTATGAGCTGATTCAGGAGAATTTGCCGCTGTAAAAATAGCACTGCTGTCAGGCAAAATATTTAAAGGGGCAGAAAAAGCGTAAATAGTATAAAAGAAGGAGGAACGGGCAGAAAAAATGAATTGGGTAAAATCACTTATCATCGCATTTTCGATGTATTCTAAAATTCCAATGCCGCATCTGAATCTGGAAGAAAAAGATATGCGGTATGTTATGGGATTTTTTCCGCTGGTCGGATTGGTGCTTGGTGCGTGTCAGTTTATATGGTATAAGCTGTCAGTATTTTTAGGCGTGCCAAACGTCAGCCGGGCATTGATTTTTCTGGTACTGCCGGTGATTGTTACAGGCGGGATTCATGTGGACGGTTATATGGATACCAGTGATGCGATTCATTCATACGGTGACAGGGAGAAAAAACTTTCTATATTAAAGGATTCCCATATCGGGGCATTTGCAGTTATCCGCCTGCTGGTATACAGTGCGGTTTATTTTGCGGCACTTTTCTGGATGGCAGAGCAGGGAAAAGAACAGGCATTTCTGCTTTTTGCGGGCATATTTTATTTGTCACGGATACTCAGCGGATTTGCGGCGGTCAATTTCCGTGGTGCAAGAAAAAACGGGATGCTGTATACATTTACCAGTGTGACGGACCGTTACCGTGTCAATGCGCTGTTAGGCATACAGTTTGTCATCTGCCTGGTTGGAATGGGGCTGGTTGATATTTACAAGACCGGTGCGGTATTCCTTGCCGCAGGGCTTGTGCTGTGTTATTACAGACATATGGCATATAAAGAATTTGGCGGTGTAACGGGCGACTTAGCGGGCTATTTTTTGTGCGTGAGTGAATTGTGCATGACGGTGGTACTGGCGTGTGTGAATATTTTGTAATTGCGGGCGTAACAGTTTTGTATCGCATGCGGCACAAAACCGCATTTATGTAGAATTGCATTTATGTAAAAATGCAATAGAGTTATATCGGCAGATGAGAAATCGACTGCGCGAAATTTTAAGTGCTGTTTTGCAACAAGGCTGATGAGATTAACCGTAAATGGATTGTAGTAGGAACGGAGAAATATGGAAGTATATTTTGGCGGGGCTTTTCAGGGAAAGCTTGATTATGTATTAAAGAAAAAAGGAAATTTAAAGGTGGCGGACGGCAGGAACTGTGATGAAAAGCGGTTACAGTCGGCGGATGTTGTCAATCACCTGCATTTATTGATTCAAAGGCGGATAGCGGCGGGAGAATCGACAGATACGCTTATTGATGAGCTATATGCCGTCAATCCGCAGATGATTCTGATTTGTGATGAGGTCGGAAGCGGAATTGTGCCGCTGGAACGAAAAGACAGGATTTACAGGGAAGCTGTCGGACGTGTGTTGTGTGCGGCAGTGGCAAAATCCGACAGGGTGGAGCGGATTTTATGCGGAATCGGACAGTGCCTGAAGCAGGAATCAGCAGGAATTACAAAATAGCGCGGGGAAAGCCTGCGGGAGGTGAGGTCGTATATGAAGATTGTGCTGATTCGGCACGGAGCAACAAAGGGAAATCTTGAAAAACGATATATCGGAAGAACAGACGAGGATTTATGCGGTGAGGGCATAAAGAAACTGAAAGAAGATACGTGCGCAGGCATTTATCCGCCGGCGCAGGCGGTCTTTTCCAGTCCGATGAAGCGGTGTCTGTCTACGGCAGAATGTATTTATCCGGTACAGACACCGCAGATTGTATGGGATTTCAGAGAGTGTGATTTCGGGCTTTTTGAAGGAAAGAATTATAAAGAACTGACAGGAAATCCGCAGTATCAGCAGTGGATTGACAGCAACGGCACACTGCCGTTTCCGGGCGGGGAAACTTTGACGGATTTTAAGAAAAGAAGTGTCCGTGCATTTTTGGAAACGGTTTCAAAATCAGAAAGCATTTTAAAAGGACAGGTAACATCGGGAAAACAGGACGACACTACAGTGGCATATGTCGTTCACGGCGGTACAATCATGGCGGTATTGTCGGAATTGTACGGCGGGGACTATTATGATTATCACTGCGGCAACGGGGAAGGATATTTGTGCAGTCTGACAAAAGATAAAAAGCTGTCGGTGATAGGAAAATTAAGCGCCCGAAATGGTTGTGAAATCCATGGTACAGTGCTAGAATAAAAATGTTAATAAATCAATGGAATACAGCCGCCCACAGGAGTGGATTCGTATTTTCAGACGGTAATAAGTTGAAATAACAAATCAGGAGGACAAAATGGTTAAGCATGTTATTTTGTGGAAATTAAAAGAAGAATTTTCGGCAGAGGAAAAACAGCAGATTAAAGCTGGAATCAAAGAAGGACTGGAAGGCTTAGCCGGACAGATTCCGGGCATGACAGAAATCAAAGTCAATATTGACGGTCTGCCAAGTTCTACAGTAGACGTGATGCTGGATTCGACATTTGAAACAGCGGAAGCATTGAAAAATTACAGCACCCACCCAAAGCATGTAGTAGTGGCTGATAACAAAGTAAGACCGTATACAGCAGTCCGCTCCTGCATGGATTATGAAATCTAAGGCAGGATAAGATGCAGTATTTTTGGTGTCAGACAGGTGCGGTTGCACTGGGATTTTTACTGGATTTAATATTGGGGGACCCACATTGGCTGTACCACCCGGTACAGCTAATCGGCAGTCTTATTTCAAAACTTGAAAAAGTTTTATTAAAGGATACAGATTCCGATAAAAAGAAGTTTAGAAACGGTGCGGTGCTTGCGGTGCTTGTAACCGTATTGACAGGCGCTGTGACAATATTGATTTTATTTATCTGTTACCGCATTTCCATGACGGCGGGTTTTATCGTGGAATCCGTCATGTGTTATCAGATTCTTGCAGTCAAATCATTAAGGGTAGAAAGCATGAAAGTCTATACGGCATTAAAGCAGGACGGTCTGCCTGCGGCAAGAACGGCAGTTTCCATGATTGTCGGACGGGATACCGCACAGCTTGACGAACACGGCATTGTGCGTGCGGCAGTGGAAACGGTTGCGGAAAATACGTCAGACGGTGTGATTGCACCGCTGTTTTATATGTTTTTTTTCGGTGCGGCAGGCGGTTTTATCTATAAAGCAGTCAACACCATGGATTCCATGATTGGTTATAAAAATGATAAATATCTGTACTTCGGGCGGTTTGCGGCAAAGCTTGATGATGTCTTAAATTTTATTCCGTCAAGAATCGGCGGTGTATTAATGGTTTTATCGGCGGGAATTGCTTCACTGGCAGAAAGAAGCAGCGAAAAGCACTACAGCATGAAAAATGCGTGGAAAATTTTTCTGCGCGACCGAAAAAAGCACAGCAGTCCGAATTCTGCCCAGACGGAAGCCGCGTGCGCCGGTGCATTAATGGTTGCTTTATCAGGCGATAATTATTATTTCGGAAAGCTTGTAAAAAAGCCGCAGATAGGCGATGCCGTCCGTCCGCTGGAAGCAGAAGATATTAAAAGAAGCCACGTACTGCTGTATATTTCTGCGTTTTTAATGGTGGCTGCGGTACTGGGGCTTAGGGTGGCAGTGGGAGCATTGTGATATCTGTGGCACAATACTGCCAACGTCAAGTTATACTTGCCAAAATCTTAGATTTAAGGACTTTTAATAGAGAAAAACGAGAAGAAATCGAACGGTTTTGTTGATAAAATCGTTCGATTTGTTATAATATAATTAAAAGAGATATTAATGATTTATTCGTCAGGAAAGGGGAGGATGATATGTCTATTACCGCAACTGAATTAAAAGTCAATCTTGGCAAATATCTTGCGCTTGCAGAAACAGAAGATATTTATATTACCCGTAACGGAAAAGTTGTTGCAAAATTATCGAACCCATATCAGGACAGAGTAGATGTCGCAAAGTCATTGTTTGGTGTTCTTTCTGATGATATGACACTGGAAGAAGCGCGGGAAGAAAGGCTGAATAGGATATGAGAGTTTTAGTTGATACCTGTGTTATCATCGATGCGTTACAGTCGCGTGTTCCGTTTGCAGAAGCTGCACAAAAGCTTTTTATATATTCTGCAAATAGGCAATTTGAGGGTTATATCACTGCAAAGTCAGTTACAGATATATATTATTTGACACATCGTTTAACACATAGCGATACAGAAACACGAAAGATTTTGAGTAAACTTTTTACTTTGTTCGATTTGTTGGATACTGCTTGTTTAGACTGTCGAAAAGCCATATCTTCTGAAATTGGTGATTATGAAGATGCTATTATGGTGGAAACAGCAATTCGTTCAGAAATGGACTGTATCGTAACCAGAAATGTGAAAGATTATGCAAAATCTTCTGTTAAGGTGTATGAACCTTCTGCATTTTTGAAGCTATTAGAGGAAGAAAATAAAGCTGAATAAACCAACAGCCTTATCCGCACAATTCGGATAAGGCTGTTTTTTATGGGTGATTATCAGGTTACTGAATTTTTAATGAAACGCACTTCCGTAAAACAGCCGTTTCATAAAATTATACATGCCCTTCTGCCATACATCACCGTCATGACCGCCCTCTGTTTCATAGAAAATGTGGTCAATAGATTTTTTGGTTAAAATGCGGTCATATTCAGCCCCGAAACGGCAGAAGTAACCGTGTTAGTCTTTGCCGTGTCCGAGCCAGCGGACTGTCCGCACCCGGCAAGCAGGACAGAAACAGCTGTAGAAAGCGCGGCGGTGGTAAGAGCAGTTTTATAAAAATATTTTTTCAACATTGTAAATCCCTTCCTAAACAATATTTATACTATTAAAATTTACATCGTATAAGAATTTCTATGATAAAATAGTGTAATACTTAAAGTTAAGTTTAAGTCAAGCCCTTACAGGAGATTTATTGTGAAATCACCTTCCGCATGGTATAATATGCGTAAGCAATGAGCCGTGCTGGACGAAAGTCTAAGGAAAAACTGTGCTTGCACAAAGCACTTTTAGACGATTTTATCTGATAGGGCGAACACTCGACAGAGCAGGAAAGTTAGGCAATCCTGTTCCTGCACGGCGGGGTAAGAGAGAAAGCAAAGCATACAGACAGGAGGCAGGCATGCAGAGAGAAATACACGGCGGAAATGTATATGGCAGAGAGGTACGGCTGGATTTTTCCGTCAATATCAATCCACTGGGCATGCCACAGGGAGTAAGGCAGGCAATTACGGAATACACGGCATGGGACGAAACGTATCCGGATATTGAATGTACGGATTTGCGCAGGGCGATAGCACAAAAAGAAGGGATTGCGCCGGAGCAGATTCTTTGTGGAAACGGAGCATCGGAACTGCTGATGGCAGTTGTGCGTGCCGCCGCACCGGAAAAATGTGCCATAGCGGCACCGTCATTTTCAGGATATGAGCGTGCGGTGCGTGCCGCAGGGGCAGAGCCGGTATTTTATGAGCTTTCACATGACACGGGTTTTGGTTATGAAACAGTCTGTGACCGCTTGTCAAAAATGACGGTTCAGATGCTTTTTTTGTGCAATCCGAATAATCCCACGGGAAATACAATCCCGGAGCAGATTTTGACGGAAATTTTACAGTTTTGTGCATCAAAAAAAATCCGGGTTGTCGCAGATGAATGTTTTCTGCGGTTTCACCCGCATTATGAAAAAATGAGCTGTAAGCGCTTTTTAAAACAGTACCCGAATCTGCTCATCGTCAACGCATTTACAAAGTTTTATGCAATGGCGGGACTGCGGCTGGGGTATCTGATGACCGGGGATTTGTCATTGCTTCATGCGGTGGCACAGCAGCTTCCTGAGTGGAATGTGTCGTCAATCGCACAGCGTGCAGGAATTTCGGCATTACAGGATACAGAATATGAAAAGCGGACAAGGCAGTTGATTGAAAAGGAACGCCGATATCTGATACAGGAATTTTTAAAAATGGGTTGTACCGTATTTCCGTCCGAAGCGGATTATATTACATTCCGACTGCCGCAGGAAAAGACAGGATTTTTATTAAAGGAGCGGCTGTTAGAGGGGAAAATACTGATTCGCTCCTGTGCAAATTACAGGAATATGCCGCCGGACTGTTACCGCATTGCGGTAAAACAGCATGCAGATAATGAGGAGCTGGTCAGACAGGTTTGGCGGATTCTGATACAATGAATATCTGACAGCGCAGGGAAAGGATTTTAAAGAACCATGGCAAAAAATCTTATGGTGCAGGGGACGATGTCCAATGCGGGGAAAAGTATTGTCACCGCAGGAATTTTAAGAGTGTTAAAGCAGGACGGATACCGTGTAGCACCGTTTAAATCGCAGAATATGGCATTAAATTCTTATATCACAAAGGACGGACTGGAAATGGGCAGGGCACAGGTTATGCAGGCAGAGGCGGCAGGAATAGAGCCGTGTGTGCAGATGAATCCCATTTTATTAAAACCCACCAGTGATGTAGGCTCGCAGGTTATTGTAAACGGTGTTCCGCTGAAAAACATGCCTGCAAAGGAATATTTTAAATATAAAAAAAAGCTGATACCCGATATTTTAAGTGCCTATGAAACATTAGACAGGCAGTATGATGTGATTGTACTGGAAGGTGCGGGAAGTCCGGCGGAAATTAATTTAAAACAGGACGATATCGTCAATATGGGCATGGCGGCACTGGTAGATGCACCGGTGCTTTTAGTGGGGGATATTGACAGGGGCGGCGTGTTTGCACAGCTGGCAGGAACACTGATGCTGTTAGAGGAAGAAGAACGCAGGCGCGTAAAGGGATTGGTGATGAATAAGTTTCGCGGCGATAAAAAAATACTGGAACCGGGATTAGACCAGCTTTATGATATCTGCCATGTGCCGACAATCGGCGTGATTCCGTATACCAGACTGGATATTGAGGAAGAAGACAGTCTGGCAGAAAGCCTTTTACAGACGGCACTGCCGGACGAAACGGATATGCGGCTTGATATTGCGGTGATTCGTCTGCCGCACATTTCTAATTTTACGGACTTGGACGCGCTGGCACGGCTTGACGGTGTGCGCGTACGGTATGCAGACCGTGCGGAACAGATTCAGACACCGGATTTACTGATTCTTCCGGGCACGAAAAATACGATTGACGATTTGAAATGGCTTCGTCGCACCGGACTGGAAAGCCCGATTTTAAACTGTGCCAGAAAAGGAATTCCGGTATTGGGGATTTGTGGCGGCTATCAGATGTTAGGCAATGAAATTGACGACAGCTGTGGGGCAGAAACGGGAGAGGTAGTTCCGGGGCTTGGACTGCTTCCGGTAAAAACCGTTTTTTCATTAGAAAAGCACAGAACCCGCGTAAAAGGTCGGATTTGTGCGCAATCCGGCATCTGGGGCAGCGTTTCGGGCTGTGAATGTACCGGTTATGAAATCCATATGGGCGAGAGCCGTATTTGCGAAGAAAATGCGCAGGGATTTATACAGCTTACCAATCAATCGGATTTATCAACACGCGCAGACGGCTGTGTCCGTGAAAATGTAGCAGGGACATATCTGCATGGGATTTTTGACGAGGTGGGATTTTGCGGGCGGCTCATAGAAACACTGTGCCGGCAGAAAGGCATGAATTCGGCTGTGTCCGGGCAGATGAGTTTTTGGGAATACAAACAAAGAGAATATGATAAGTTAGCCGATGTGATTCGTGAAAATATGGATATGGAATATCTGTACCGTGTAATGGGGCTGGCATAAAATAAAATCCGGAAACTGCTTTTCATCATGCAGTTTCCGGATTTTTTATCCAACACATCTTTAACGGATTATTCCAACACAAGCAGAAGTGCCATTTTAAATCTGCCGTTTGCGGTTACGCTGTGAAGACCGTTCTTTTCAAAACGGAAACATTCACCGGCGCTGATTTCATAGTCTATTCCTTCATAGCCGATTGTCGCTTTGCCTTCCAGTGCGAAAACAATCGCATTGCCCGGTGCGCGGTGCGGTGTAAGACCTGTGCCTTCATCAAATGCCATTAACACATATTTCATTGATGGGTTGCTGGCTACGTCCATGTTGGCGATACTGCCTTCTTCATAAGAAATTAAATCTTTCAGTGCGAATACTTCATTTGTTTTTACATTTGCGTTCATAATGTTCTCCTTTTCAAAAATAATTTCAGTGTATACCAGTCCGTTTTCTGTCTGCATACCGCACAAAGTCTTTTCAGGGACAATGAGTGCCGTGCCGGGGGTGGCAAAAACATTTTTCGGTTCTTCACCCAGAAGAAATGTTCCGCTTCCGGCGTCTGTGATATACATGGTCATTCTGTCATAGCTTTCCTGACTGATAGAGGTTCCTGCACCCATTGAAAAATAGGTGATTTTATTGACCGTGCCAAGTCTGGAATCTCTTGAAACGGTCATGCCGTCCCGTATGGGACGCATATTTTCAATCGTAAATACCGGATTCAATAAGCTGTCCTCCTTTATTTTATTGTGCAAATCTATTATTGCCGTTTTTTTAAATATACACTACAATGGAGCAAAAAGGAAGTACGCACATTTAAGTTATATACTTACCTAAAGGTAAGTATATCCGCAGATTCCACCGAAAGTAGAGTACAGCCTGTCAGAACGCGGCAAATCCCTGATACCGATACTTGTTTCCATGTGTGAGTGGGGCGGAAAACATAAAAATGATTTGATAGATTAAATTGACAGTGCATATAGAGAATAAAAATGAGCAAAAGGAGTGCGAAAAAAATGAGTAAACAAACGTTTACACCCAACAAAATTATTTCTTATTTTAAGACAGAGAGGGTTGTTTTACTGATTGTAACGGTGTCCGGGCTGATTTATAACTTAGGTCTGCTTGCGGGACCGTGGTTTGAAGGACGGATGACCGGCTGTCTGATTGACATTTTAAATGGAAGAAAGACATTTTATAATATGCTCATTCTGGTGGGATGTTACGTGCTTTCCATTGCGGTTGTGCAGGTGTCCCGCTATATCAAGCGTTTTTATGTCAGACGTTTTGCCAACAACGTCAACCGCCGTATGAAAGGTATTCTTTACGCCAGTCTGGTCGAAAAAAGCAGACCGGAGTTAAAGGAGCAGGGAACGGGCGATATTATGACAAAGGCGATATTGGACGTTGATGACTGTGTAGAGGGTATGCGGAAATTTACGACAGAAATATTTGATACCGGCATTGCACTTGCCGCGTATGCGGGCATGTTGTTGTATTACGACTGGCGTCTTGCCCTGCTTTCCATGCTGTTTCCGCCGGTATCTTATCTGCTTGCCGAAAAAATGAAGGCCATTGTACAGCGGACCGGTGTGGTATACAAGGAACAGTCCGGTGCGTTAAGTTCGGCAACCTTAGACAGGGCAGAAAATGCCATTACTTACAGGGTGTTTGGCTGTGAACAGCAGCGTAAACAGGCTTATGAGGAAAATTTAACGGCATACGAAAAAGCTGCAGTCAGCGCAAATATCTGGAATACGATGATGCCGCCGCTTTATAAGGTCATTTCAATGACAGGTGTGCTGTTTATTTTATATTTCGGTGCGGCAAATGTGCTTGGAACAGGCTGGAAAGTCTGGACGGCTGCAATTTTTACAACATTTTTATCCTGTTTTACAAAGCTGTCCGTCAAATCCTCCAATGCGGCAAAATTATTCAATGCCGTGCATAAGGCACAGGTTTCATGGAAGCGTATTAAGCCGCTGATGAATCCGGTGATAGAAAATGAAAAGCCTGAAATCCGGACGGTTTCACAGTTATCGGTACAGGAGCTTACATTTGCGTATCCTGATGGTGAAAATATATTTGAAAACATTTCCCTTGCGGCAAAGTCTGGAGATATTATCGGTGTGACCGGAGCGGTTGCGTGCGGAAAATCTACTTTCGGCAAGGCATTTCTCGGAGAATATCCGTATCAGGGCAGCATCACGGTTGACGGTAAAGAGCTGGGCAGTCTGGACAGAAGACAGCACGCGGGCATTATCGGTTATCTGGGACATGCTCCGGAGTTATTTAATGATACTATTGAAAACAATATTTTAATGGGAGAAAATAAAAATGTATCCGATTACCTGAAACTGGTCTGTTTTAATGAAGAAGTACAGGCAATGCCGGACAAAGAAAATACAATGGTCGGAAACGGCGGCGTGCGGCTCTCCGGCGGTCAGGCACAGCGCCTTGCGCTGGCAAGAACGCTCTGTCATAAACGGCCGGTACTCATTTTAGACGACCCGTTTTCGGCACTCGATAAAGACACCGAAAAACAGATTTTTGCAAATCTGAAAAAATATATGGCAGACGGCATTGTGATAATAATATCACATAGACTGTATCTGTTCCCGCAGATGAATCAGGTAATCTGGCTGGGAAATGGACAGGCAGTAACCGGTACGCATGAAAAACTGATGCAGGAGATACCGGAATACGCACAGCTTTACTATACGCAGGAAGGAGGAAGTATTTATGAACAGTGATTGTGGAAACATTATCAGACAGACTGTAAAGAAAAATGTTCTTCTGGCAGTGGGAATTGTTATCGCAGTGTGCGGAGCCGTTGTCATATCCCTGCTTCCGCCGCTTGTACTGGCAAAAATGATTGATGCCATGACACAAAAACAGAATGTCGGCTTTACCTTTGTGGCGCTTTATTTCGGGCTGACGGCACTGACAGGTGTTATGGAAGCGTCAAGAGAAGGATTTCTGACGGTATTCGGACAGAAAATCACACATGCATTAAGAAGCAGTCTTATGGAAAAGTTTACAAGACTGACAGCAGACAGTTTAAACAAACAGGAACCGGGCGCACTGGTATCACGGTTTGTCGGTGATGTAGATACGGTAGAAAATCTGTTTACATCGGGCATTATCAGTATGTTTGCGGATGCCTGCCGCATCATCAGTATTCTGGCAGTCATATGGTTTCAGAATAAGGGACTTGCGCTTGTACTGTTTATTTTACTGCCGTTTCTGTTCTGGTTTACACGGTATGTCCAGAGAAATATGTTAGCTGCGCAGGTTGAAAACCGCCGTGCGGTCAGCCGTGCTTCCGGTCATGTGCCGGAAACCCTGCATAATATCCGTACGATTCATAACCTTTCCAAAGAAAATTATATGGAAAAACGATATGACGAATATATCCAGCAAAGCTATCATGCCATGGAAAAGACCAACTTTTACGATGCGGTCTATTCACCGGTCATTTTAATTTTAAATGCGGTTGTTGTTGCGGTAGTCATGCTTTTGTCCGCTTCCGGCAGTCCTAAGGTTCTGACACTGTTTGGTATGTCAGCCGGTACGGCGGTTGCAGTTATGAATTACATTTCGCAGATATTTACACCGCTTGAAAGTCTTGGCATGGAGATTCAGACCATTCAGTCTGCTATTGCGGGTGTGCAGAGAATCAATGAATTTTTTGCACTGCCGGAGCCTGCACCAAAACAGCATGAAAATACAGCAGATTCAAAACCGGTACAAAATAACGGTAAATCCTTTGTGGAATTTCGGGACGTCACCTTTGGTTATGACGAACATACGGTGTTAAAGCATTTAAGCTTTCAGGTAGAGGAAGGCGAACAGATTACACTTTCAGGCAGAACCGGTGCCGGAAAAAGTACGGTATTTAAGCTGCTTCTGGGACTTTACGAACCGGGTGAGGGCAGTGTGTGGATTGACGGCAGAGAGGCAGCAGCGATTGACCGGAAGGACAGACGTTTTTTGTTTGGCTATGTAGAGCAGTCATTTCACAGAGTAGCGGGAACGGTCAAAGACCAGATTACGCTGTATGATGAAAAGATTTCCATGGAAAATGTAAAAGAAGCGGCAGAACTGACGGGACTGCATGATACAATTATGCACCTCCCGGACGGATATGACACCATCTGTACACCGGAACTGTTTTCACAGGGACAGTGGCAGCTTTTATCCATAGCGCGTGCGGCGGCGGCAAGACCGAAGCTTTTGTTATTGGATGAAATCACGGCAAATCTCGATGCCGAAACGGAAAAAGAAGTGCTTGAAGCGCTAAAGAGAGTATCCGAAAACAGAACGGTTATCTCCATTTCACACAGAGTATCCGCAAAAATGGGAAGAATCATTCCGATTGAGCAGAAACTATAGGAATAAAAGCGGATTTTATAACCGGTGGAAGTATGTTATACTAAAATACAACATACGCAAGGCGCATGTTACAGGCAGGAGAGAAGAAGCCTGTACATGTGCGGCAAAACAGTGCGGGTAAAAGAGAGGAAAATCAGATGATACGGTGTAATAACTGCGGAGCGGATATTGAGGAAACACAGACACAATGCCCATACTGCCATGCCATGCAGTATGAAGCATCGGAAAAAGAGTACATGAATCACCTGTACAAAATGAATGATACCATGGACGGACTTGATGAAAATGCAAACCGTTATATCCGGAACAGAATCATTTGTCATGCTGTCATTACGCTGGCGGCGGTTGCAGCAGCACTGCTTGTCGGGACTGCATGGGGATATACAAAATATCGTTCTTATTATAATTCGGCTTCGGAACGCAGAGAGATTGCAGAGGGCATGGCATGGTATGATGAAAATGTGCCGCAGATAAATGAAGCCTACGAGCAGGGAAACTTTGCAGACATCAGTGAAGTGACGGCGGATTCTTATAAAAATAAAATATTACAGCAGTGGAAACATTATAATATTTTATATATTTATAAATATGCGTATTCAGATACACTGCGCTATGATGATAAAATCGCACAGGGAACGCCGCTTGAAAGCTATGAATTTGAAAATCTGTACCGCAGCTGCATGGAATATATGAATATGCTGGAAGATACGGACGGATATATGTACCGGTATTATAAAAGCTGTGATACACAGGAAAAAGAAATTATCAGTACGTGGACACAGCATGTAAAGGCAGTTCTTACCGATACCATCGGACAGTCGGAAGCCGACTATGCCGCAGACTATCAGGCTTTGTACGGGAACGGTGATGTCAGTAATTACAACATGTTCCGTGAAAAAGCACAAAAATATGAAAAATGACAGTGGGGAATATTTATGAAATGTAAAAATTGCGGTGCAGAACTGACAATGCTTGAAAAATTCTGTCCAAACTGCGGGACACCTAATGAACAGAGTCAGCAGCACATCAAAGATATGGAGCATTATGAACATGAATTTTCGGATACACAAAAAGAAGTTGTCCGTAACAGTAAATGGTTCATAAAATACATTGCACCGGTTACATCGCTGGTGATTGCGGGAATTGCAGCAGTCATAGTAACCATTCAGGCAAATCACCTCTGGGGATATAATCTGGCAGAACAAAAGCAGAAAAAATATAATCAGACACATGAGCAGGAAATCAAAGAACATTTACAGACACTGCTGGATAACGGGCAGTATGAAGAAGTGTATCAGCTCTACACCCGTCTGAACCAGCGGATGAGCGGAACGGGAAACAGCGGCTGGTATGATTTTTACAACATGACAGAAGGGTATCTGCGTCTGCGCAATGCCACTATGTTTTACTATAATCCGGAACTGTCAGAGCATTATTCCAAAGAAACGGCATTAAACAATGCGGCAGAAGCAATCTGTATGATAACCGGAAGCGCGCAGGGGAAAAGTTACAGGGAACGGGCGGCAGAGAGTATTCCTTATATGGAAGATATAAAAGAAAAAGCAGGGCTGTTTTTAAAGGATTACTGTAATTTTACACAGGCTGATATAGATTCGCTCGAAAACCGTGACAGAACATCGGTAATTGCATTACTGACGAGGAGAATGTTTGATGAAGAATAAAAAAAATCGTGTTAATATAACAGGAAAGCTGTTGTATCTGGTTGTTGCTGTACTGGTTTTGATGATTATTCCGTCAGCGGCGGAAAATGCGTATGATTATTTCCGGGAAAAGCAGTCCAGAAAAGGATATACGTCAGAGAAGCTGTATGAGGATTTCTGCGATGGTGATTACGGCAGATTATCAGAAAAGGTGGCATATAACCGCGCTGTTGGAAGAACAGTCACAGAAGATGACAGGGATTACTATGCTTTCAGTGCCTGCTACAACAGCGCAGTTGATTATCATATGTATCGGACAGCCGGAAAAACAGACAAAGCTTCCGATACACTTGAGATATTTTATCAGAATGAATCAGAACTGAATCATTTGATTTTTAAGGACGCATTAACCGCGGTAAAAGAGGTATATGAAATTCCGTAAATCTGCGGCTTATTCTGCAGAGTCTGCAATCAGATTCCGGTACCAGTAATAGGAATCTTTCGGAATCCGTTTTTGTGTCGGATAATCAATATATACCAGTCCGAAACGTTCATCGTAACCGCTGTGCCATTCAAAATTGTCCGTAAAAGACCAGTGAAAATACCCCATGACGGGTGTACCCTCTTTTATGGATTCACTCAGCTGTAACAGATAGCGCGTCAGAAAATCAATGCGTTCAGCATCATGGACTTTTCCGTCAAGGAAAATGTGGTCATTGCAGGAAAGCCCGTTTTCAGTAATAAAAATCGGCAGATGATAGCGTTCATACAGAAAGCGTGTACCCCAGTTCATAACTTCGGGAGTGACAGGCCATTTCAGTGCTGTCTTTGGAAAACCTGCATATCGTTTCGTAAAACCGTCTGCACCGGCTTTGTGTCCGTTATAAATGTTCAGCCCCAGAAAATCCAAAGGCGGATTTAATTCGCTACAGTCGTTCCACACATTTTTAAGGTGCTGTGTTACAAAATTCAGCGTATCATCTGATTTTAAATCAGCAGTAATCTCTGGCGCAAGTGCTTCAAAATCCGGTGCAAGTCCGTTGATAACCGCATCGCAGAAAATGTGATGACAGAATAAAATATTTTCTTTGGTATTGGCAAATGTCATAGTTCTTGCGGCACAGATATCCGCTTCATTTTCACTGCATGGATAGCACAGATTTCCGGTACTTGAAAAACCGATTTTGACCGGTTTCTTTGCAGCTTTGCGCATTGCAGGAACGGCAAGTGCATGAGCTTTGGCAAGTGCGTGGAGAATATCCAGTGTTTCCAGCATGGAAAGCCGGTATCCGGGCGCGTGAAGTCCTTCGTAGTAACCCATTTTGGTAATAATCTGCGGTTCATTGATAGTCGAAAAATAAGTCACACGGTCCGAAAAATGTTCACAAATGACAGCGGCATAACGCACAAATGCCTGTATGGTATTTTCATTCAGCCACCCGCCACGGTCTGAAAGGGACTGTGGAAGGTCCCAGTGAAAAAGCGTGATATGCGGCTGGATTCCATAACGGATACAGCAGTCTGTGACACGGTCATAAAAGGCAAGTCCGGCAGCATTGACGGCAGTGTCATCGCCATTTGGAAAAATCCGGGGCCATGAGATGGAAAAACGGTATGCCCGGATACCCGCCTCTGCCATCAGGCGGATATCCTCCTCGTACTTGTCATAGTAACCACAGGCAATTGTGCCATCGGAGCCTTCTGCGATGGCACCGTCCTTCCTGCAGAAAGTATCCCAGATGGAAGCTCCTTTGCCGTCACGGTTATAAGCACCTTCAATCTGATACGAACTGGAAGCAGTTCCCCATATAAAATCTTTTGGAAAGTTCATACAATTCATCATAGTTCCTCGCTTTCTGATGTTACATATATGCTGTCACGTTATATTCTGTAATTCCATTCTGATAAGGAATGATATTCCCATCAACCGGAGTGCCGTTTACAAGAAGGGTTTTGACACCTTTCTGTGATCCGGCAGTATTGTCAATGTGAATGCGATATATTGCACCACGGAAATGTCGTGTTACGGTAAATTCCGTCATCGTTTCAGGAATACACGGGTCAATGCACAGCCCGTCAAATTCTGGACGGATACCGAGAATATACTGTGAAACATTGGTAAATGTCCATGCGGCAGTTCCCGTAAGCCAGCTGTTTTTTGCTTCACCGAAACGGCATGCATCTTTTCCGGCAATCATCTGCGAATAAACGTAAGCTTCCGTCCGGTGCAGGTCGCTGATATCCTGAAGATATGCCGGACAGATTTTTTTATAAATTTCAAAGGCGCGGCTGCCGTGTCCCAAAACAGTTTCAGCAATGGAAACCCAAGGATTGTTGTGGCAGAAGATACCGGCATTTTCTTTGTAGCCTTCCGGGTAAGATGAAATTTCACCCAGTTCAAGGTGATAGTATGTGTAAGCCGGCTGTAAAAGAACAATGCCATATTTTGTATCCAGCCTGTTTTTTACGGACTCCAGTGCTTTTTCGGCAAGACCTTCCTTTACCCCGATTCCAGCCATGACACAGAAGCCCTGCGGCTCAATAAAAATCTGACCTTCTTCACATTCATGCGAACCGACTTTTTTTCCGGCGGCATCGTAGGCACGTAAGAACCATTCGCCGTCCCAGCCGGATTTTAAAACCGCCTGTATCATTTGCTCAACCTGCGCATCGGCATCAGCAGCTTCTTTGGTAAGACCGGCATGGCGGCAGATTTGTGCATAGTCCCTGCCGTACTTTACATACATTCCGGCAATAAAAACAGATTCGGCAACAGGACCTTCGGAAGCACCGGCAGTCTGGAAGGATTCATCGGGAACGGTTGAAAAACAGTTCAGATTCAGGCAGTCGTTCCAGTCTGCACGGCCAATCAGAGGCAGGTTGTGCGGTCCGAGATGCGTGGACGTAAAATGAAAAGAGCGGCGCAGATGTTCCATCAGCGGAGCCTGATTGTCCGGATTGCTGTCAAACGGTGTCATTTCATCCAGAATCGAATAGTCGCCGGTTTCTTTTAAATAAGCGGCAGTTCCGGCAATCAGCCATAACGGGTCGTCATTAAAACCGCTTCCGATGTCTGCATTTCCCTTTTTGGTCAGCGGCTGGTACTGATGATAAGCACTTCCGTTTTCAAACTGGGTAGAAGCAATATCTAAAATACGCTGGCGCGCTTTATCCGGGATTAAGTGGACAAAGCCAAGCAGATCCTGGCAGGAATCCCTAAATCCCATGCCTCTGCCGATACCCGATTCAAAATAAGAAGCGGAGCGGGACATATTAAAAGTAACCATGCACTGATACTGGTTCCAGATATTGACCATGCGGCAGAGTTTCTCATCATCGGCTTCAAGTGTATAGCCGGAGAGCAGATGACTCCAGTAGTCTTTTAAACGTAACAGCGCATTGTCAAAATCTTTGATAGAAAGAAAATGTTCCATCAATTCATTTGCTTTTTTCTTGTTGATAATCTGTGGCGCTTCCCATTTATCATCTGCCGGATTTTCAATGTAGCCGAGCATAAAGATGAAATCACGGCTTTCGTGCGGTTCAAGCGTAATATCCAGCCGGAAAGAACCGCATGGCTGCCAGCCGTCGGCAACAGAATTGCAGGAAGTGCCGTTTCCAACGGACTGTGGTGCGGCAGGGGAGCCGTATGTACCAAGAAAGCTCTCGCGTGCGGTATCAAATCCGTCACACGCAGCATTTACAGCATAGACGGCATAGTGATTGCGGCGTTCACGGTATTCGGTTTTGTGATAAATGCAGGAGCGGCTGTCGCCCTTTACGACTTCGACTTCACCGGTGCTGTAATTTTTCTGAAAATTATTCATATCTTCAACGGCATTCCACAGACAGAATTCAACATAAGAATAAAGACTGATGTTTTTTTTGCTGTCAGAAAGATTTTTCAGGCTGATTTTGTTTAATTCACAGTCGGCACCGATTGGAACGAGTGCGGTTACACAGGCTTCCAGTTCATTTTTAATACCTTTGTAAATCGTATATCCAAGACCGTGGCGGCATTCATAAGCATCCAGTGCGGTCTGTGACGGCTGCCAGCCAGGATTCCATACGGTGCTGCCGTCTTTGATATAGTAGTAGTGGCCGTTGCTGTCTAACGGTGCATTGTTATAGCGGTATCGGGTAAGACGCATCAGTTTGGCATCTTTATAAAAAGCATAGCCGCCGCCGGTGTTGCTGATCAGGCGGAAGAAGCTTTCGCAGCCCAGATAATTAATCCATGGCAGCGGCGTCTGTGGTGTAGTAATCACATATTCTTTATTTGTATCATCAAAATATCCAAAATTCATAGAAAACCTCCTTTTGTTAAGTTTACAGGTACTTTATGGCGGAAAAAATACGTGCCATTTAACGAAAACGATTAAGAAATGCCGGAAAATAAAAAGTCTGCCGGGCTTATACACTAGTATATGCAGAAAAACAGATAGAAAATAATCATATTTATATCTAAGCTGAGTATATTTTAATAAAAAGAAAAATGCAATGTTGAAATGAGAAAAACAGAAAAATAGTCAAAATGCACAAAAGTGTATATACAAAATGCACTAATTTTATAAAATGTCAAAAAAGAGTTGCATTTAAAATAATAACATGCTATATTGAATTTACGAAAACGATTAAGTAACTATTAACGGCTCAGACAAACGAGGTAAGTGACTATGGTATCTATGAGAGATATTGCAGACAGATGTAAAGTATCTGTTGCAACGGTCAGTAAAGCGCTGAACCATCATAGTGACATCAGCGAGGAAACCAGAAAGCGGATTCAGAAAGCGGCAGATGAGATGGGATATTATCCGAACTCGGCGGCGAGGGCATTAAAGACACACCGTTCCTATAATATTGGCGTTCTTTTAAATGACAAAGCAAACAGCGGTCTGACGCATGAATATTTTTCAGCGGTGCTTCAAGGTGTCAAAGTCGAGGCAGAAAGCTGCGGATACGATATTACATTTATTAATACGCACAGCAAGACAATGACTTATTATGAACATTGTAAATATCGTAATCTCGATGGAGTTGTTATTGCATGTACGGATTTTGAGTGTGAGGAAGTGAAGGAAGTTGTCAACGGAACGATTCCCACGGTAACGATTGACTACGTATTTAACAGCTGCACTTCGGTAAGCTCGGATAATGTAAAGGGGATGAGAGATTTAGTCCGGTATGTATATGAGATGGGACATCGCAGGATTGCTTATATACATGGAGAGGATGATTCGGAGGTAACAAAGCAGAGATTAACATCATTTTACAGGACACTTGAGGAATTGGGGATTGAGGTACCGGATGAATACGTGAAATCATCAGAGTATCTGAATTCAGTCAAAGCAGAACAGTTCACAGATGAACTGCTGGATATGAAAGATGCACCGACCTGCATATTTTATCCGGATGACCTGTCGAATACCGGAGGACTCAATGCAGTCCGCAAAAGGGGTTTAAAAGTGCCGAGGGATATTTCGACGGTAGGATATGACGGTATTAAATTATCGCAGATGTTAAGCCCGAAACTTACCACACTGCGGCAGGATACGATGGAGATCGGAAAGAAGGCAGCCAAAGAACTGATAGCGGCGATTGAACGTCCGAAGACGACACTGGTAAAAAGAGTTATAGTTGAAGGAACTCTGATAGAGGGTGAAACTGTCAGAGATATCAGCTAAAGGGGTTTTTGAGGAGGTATTATTATGAAGAAGGGTAAATTTACAAGTTTAATGCTTGCGGGAATGATGGCAGTGACAACACTTGCAGGATGCGGTTCGGGAGGAAAACAGGCCGCTTCAAAGGTTGATACAAGTGAGGCAGCACAGGGAAAAGTATTAAATATCTACTGCTGGAATACAGAATTTCAGGACAGATTTGAATATTTTAAAAAGTCCGGAAAGCTTCCGTCAGATGTAAAAGTAAATTTCGTGGTTACACCGAATGAAAACAACGCATACCAGAATGCACTGGATGCAGCACTTTTAAAACAGAATGACGTACCGGCAGATGAAAAGATTGATATTTTCCTGATTGAAGCCGATTATGCGTTGAAATATGTTGACAGTGATTACACACTGGACGTTGTCAATGACATCGGACTTTCAAAGGATGCACTGGCTGACCAGTATCAGTACACCAAAGATATCGTAACAGATTCAAAGGGCGTACAGAAAGGTACAACATGGCAGGCAACACCGGGATTGTTCGCATACAGACGTTCCATTGCAAAAGATGTTCTCGGCACGGATGATCCGGATGCAGTACAGGCACAGCTTTCTTCATGGGATAAGTTTAATGCCGTAGCTGAAAAGGCATCTGAAAAAGGTTATAAGATGCTTTCCGGATATGACGATGCCTACAGAGTATTCTCAAACAACGTATCTGCACCGTGGGTTGATTCCAATAATAAGATTGTCATTGATGACAACATTATGAAATGGGTTGACCAGACAAAGACCTTTACAGAAAAAGGCTACAACAACAAGTCTTCACTGTGGGACAATGTATGGCAGGCTGACCAGGGTCCGAAAGGAAATGTATTTGGATTCTTTTATTCAACATGGGGTATTAACTTTACACTTCTTGGCAATGCATTGGAAACACCTGTAAAAGAAGGCGGTAGGGAAGAAGTCGGCAATGGTATTTACGGGGATTATGCCGTATGCCAGGGACCACAGAGTTACTACTGGGGCGGTACATGGATTTGTGCAGCAGCCGGAACCGATAATCCGAACCTGATTAAAGAAATTATGCAGACAATGACCTGCGATAAGGATACAGAAGTCCAGATTACAAAAGATACACAGGATTACACCAATACCATTTCCGGCATGAATGAACTTGCAAACAGCAATTTCAAGTCAGACTTCCTTGGCGGACAGAACCATATTAAACTCTTTGCAGAAGCTGCACCGAAGATTAATATGAAGAATATTTCAGCATATGACCAGGGATTAAATGAAGAATTCCAGAAGGCAATGAAGGATTACTTCGACGGAAATGTTACAAAAGACAAGGCACTTGATAATTTCTACAAGGCCGCAACAGAGAAATACCCGAATCTCACACATTAATAACATGACAGTATAAGGTGACAGACACGCCTTGAAATCATTGAATTGTTATCAGAATAAAGCTGGTTTCAAGAAACGGGTTTCAGGGCGTGCATTTGTTTACCGGAAATGGAGGGCGGCATGAAAAGAAAAAGAAGATCAAAATGTGTAAGTTATGCAAAGTGGGGATATATATTTTTGATACCGTTCTTTCTGGTATATTTTATTTTTCAGCTGCTTCCGCTGATTTCCACTTTCTATAACAGCTTTTTTGAAAATTACAGAGTGGGTCTTATGCAGATAGGACCAAAGTTTGTAGGATTACAGAATTATAAAGAAATACTATTTAACAGCGAATTGCCGATTTATTTGAAAAATACGTTTATTATCTGGATGATGGGCTTTATTCCGCAGATGGTTTTCTCACTGCTGCTTGCATCCTGGTTTACGGATTTGCGATTGAGATTGAAATGTACGGGATTCTTTAAGACCGTTATTTATATGCCGAACCTGATTATGGCATCTGCATTTTCAATGCTGTTTTACACCATATTTTCAGATGTAGGCCCGATTAATAACCTGCTGAATTCCATGGGACTTCCTACATACCGGTTTCTTTCGGAAGTTGCAGGCGCGAGAGGTCTGATTGCACTGATGAATTTCCTCATGTGGTTTGGTAATACGACCATTGTTTTAATGGCAGGTATTATGGGAATTGATACCAGTATTCTTGAAGCTGCAAGAATTGACGGGGCGAATTCTATTCAGATATTCAGACGCATTACACTTCCGATTATCCGTCCGATTATGGCATACACCCTTGTAACGTCGCTGATTGGTGGTATTCAGATGTTTGATGTTCCGCAGATTTTAACAAACGGTAACGGTAATCCGGACAGAACGAGCATGACGGTTATTATGTATCTGAATAAGCATTTATATAGTAAGAACTATGGCATGGCAGGTGCGTTATCCGTGATTTTGTTTATCATTACGGCGATACTGAGTGTTGCGGTATTTAAGTATGTTACCAAAGATATGGTAAACGTAGGGGAAAAGAAAGTTAAAAAGGCAAAGGGGGTATAGATTATGAGCGCTGTCAGCAAAAAGAAATCCGATAAAAAGGATAAAATCATCTTGAATATACAGAGAACTTTGTGCTATATCGTATTAATTATCATTTCTATACTGTGCCTGTTTTCTTTTTACGTACTGCTGATTAATACGACAAGGTCACACCCGGATATACAGAAAGGTTTCTCATTAATACCGGGCAAATCCTTCCTTGTCAATTTGACAAATCTGCTCAAAGATAAGCAGCTTCCAGTGTTACAGGGAATGTTAAACAGCCTTTTGGTTGCCTCCGGTTCAGCCGTGCTTTCCGTATATTTTTCGGCACTGACGGCATATGCAATCCACGCATATGATTTCAGGTTTAAGAAAGCAGCATTTACCTTTATTATGGTCATCATGATGGTGCCGACACAGGTATCTGCACTTGGTTTTATTAACCAGATGAGCAACATGCGGTTGATGAATTCATTTATTCCGCTGATTATACCGTCCATTGCATCACCGGTTGTATTCTTCTTTATTAAGCAGTATATGGACAGCGTGCTTCCGATGGAGCTGGTTGAAGCAGCCCGGATTGACGGAGCGCATGAATTCAGAATCTTTAACCAGATTGTACTGCCGCTGATGAAACCGGCAATTGCCGTGCAGGCGATATTTACATTCGTGTCATCATGGAATAATTACTTTATTCCATCCCTGCTGTTAAACAAAGACAGTAAAAAGACACTTCCGATTTTGATTGCGCAGTTAAGAAGTGCCGACTTCTTAAAGTTTGATATGGGCAAGGTCTATATGATGCTTGGCTGTGCCATCTTACCGGTTATCATCGTTTATCTGTGCCTGTCAAAATTTATTGTACGGGGCGTTACACTTGGCGGTGTGAAAGGTTAAGAGCAAAAATACAATTTAAAATCTGTGAAATATAAAATCCGGGATTTACAAAAAATGACGAGGAAAGCGTCCGTGTTTTTGTAAGTCCCGGATATTTTATTGCCGGAAAATGAATTTGCAAATGTTTTGCAAATCTGTTGACAGTACGAAATGAATGTGCTACAATTCCAAAATGCAAATGATTTGCAAATTGGTAACAGCAAGCTTCACTTGTTGTTGGCAGTATTGTGCCGCAGGCATTAAAATGCCTGTGGAATGGAGGATAGCACAAAAAAGAATCGAGGAAAAATCATGCAGAACGGTTATAAAACCAAAAGCAGAAGCTATATTATGGAGTTTTTTACGGCACACAAAGAGCAGATTGTCAGTGCGGCGGATATTCACCATTATTTAGAGGAGAACGGCAAGCAGGTCAATCTGGCAACGATTTACCGGAATCTCGACAAGATGACGGACGAAGGCATTTTGTTAAAATATAAGACCGCAAAAGATGAACATGCGGTTTACCAGTATACGGACGGACACCCGGAATGTCACGAACATCTGCATTTACAGTGCGTGCGCTGTGGACGGGTGATTCATCTGGAATGTGGATTTATGAAAGATATCCGGGCACATCTTGAGGAACATCACGGATTTGCCCTGGAGTGCAGCAGTTCTGTGCTGTACGGAATGTGCAGGGAATGTAAGGAAATGGAGAGCGGCAGTCATGAAAAGAATCATGAATAAAATAAAAGAAAAAAGCGCTGTTATATGTGCGTTTCTGCTGTGCATAACGTCTATCGCGGCAATGGCGGGCTGTGGGAAACTGCCTTCGTCTTTTGTGACTTCGGATAAAATCAAAGTGGTATGCACGACATTTCCGCAGTACGACTGGGTGCGGCAGATTTTAGGAGAGAACGGTGACGAATTCGAGATTAAACTGCTGACGGACAACGGTGTGGATATGCACAGCTACCAGCCGTCCACGGCGGATATTGCGGCAGTGGCTTCCTGTGACGTGCTGGTGTACACTGGAGGAACATCTGAAAACTGGGTGACATCGGCATTAAAAGAAGCGGTAAATCCCGATATGACCGTTGTAAATCTCATGGACTATTTAGGCGATTCCGTAAAAGAGGAAGAACTGGCAGAGGGTATGCAGGGGGACAGCCACGGACACACCCACAGCCATGCACAGGAAGACGATGACCATGACGAGGCACATGACGGCAGTCATGACCACGGTGAAGAACATCATCACGAAGATGAAATCGAATATGATGAACACATCTGGCTTTCCGTAAAAAATGCAGAAAAGATTGTGGAAGAATTAACAAATGTTCTTGCCGGGAAAGATACCAAACACGCACAGGCAATCCGGGAAAACGCAAGCGCTTATCAGAGCCGGTTAAATGAACTGGATACACAGTATGCGCAGGCTGTACAGAGCGCAAAGCATGACACCGTACTGTTTGGTGACCGCTTCCCGTTCCGCTATCTGGTTGACGATTACGGAATCAATTACTATGCGGCATTTGCGGGGTGCAGTTCGGAAACCTCCGCAAGCTTTAAAACGGTCGTTTTTTTATCCGGAAAAATCGACGAACTGGGACTGTCCAAAGTGCTGGTGATTGAAAATTCGGGAGAACAGGTGGCAAAGACTGTTATTGAAAATACAAAAAATAAAAATGCCGAAATCCTGACACTGGATTCCATGCAGTCTGTCACGAAAAAGCAGATAGCGGACGGATACACGTATCTTTCAGCAATGGAGAAAAATCTTGAGGTCTTAAAGGCGGCATTAAATTGATGATAAAAAATCTGTGTATTGAGAATTTATGACGGCAGATACACACTGGAAAGGAGCAGTTATGGCTTATATAACATGTGAAGATCTGGCACTGGGCTATGAAGGAAAAGCAGTGACAGAGCATATACATTTTACGGTAAACAAAGGGGACTACCTTTGCATTATCGGTGAAAACGGTGCTGGAAAAAGTACGCTGATGAAGACACTGTTACGTCTGATACAGCCCATTTCGGGAACAATCGAAACGGGGGACGGACTGTCAGCCTATGAAGTCGGCTATTTGCCACAGCAGACGGCAGTGCAGAAGGATTTTCCAGCATCGGTTATGGAGATTGTGCTGACGGGAACGTTAAATAAAAGCGGCTGGAAGCCGTTTTACAGCAGACAGCAGAAAAATGAAGCGCGGCAGAATATGGAAAAAATGGGTATCTGGAATTTAAGAAACCGCTGTTACCGGGAGCTTTCCGGCGGGCAGCAGCAGAGAGTCCTGCTTGCAAGGGCGCTGTGTGCCACAACCAAGCTGCTTCTTTTAGACGAACCGGTGGCAGGACTGGACCCGAAAGTAACAGCTGAAATGTATCAGCTCATTGAACAGCTTAACAAGAGCGGTGTTACGATTATTATGGTATCGCATGATATTCAGGCGGCGTTAAAATATGCGAGCCACATTTTACAGATAGGTAAAAAACAGCTCTATTTCGGCTCAAGCAAAGACTATCTGGAAAGTGACGCGTGGAAATTATTGGAAGGAACGGAGGAGAAAGACAATGAGTGATATGATAACAACACTGGCATTTTATATGCGTTTTCCGTTTGTGCGTTATGCGTTGATTGTAGGTGTGCTGATTGCGCTGTGCTCCTCACTGCTCGGCGTAACGCTGGTTTTAAAAAGATTTTCGTATATCGGTGACGGACTTTCGCATGTCGCATTCGGCGCAATGGCGGTGGCGGCGGTTTTGAACCTGACCAATGACACCCTGCTTGTCATGCCGGTGACGGTTGTGGCGGCGATTCTATTACTGCGCACCGGTCAGAATACCAAAATCCACGGAGATGCGGCAATCGCCATGCTTTCCGTCGGTTCGCTGGCTGTCGGCTACCTTTTGCTGAATCTGTTTTCGACATCAACGAATATTAACGGGGATGTGTGCGGAACGCTGTTTGGTTCAACGTCCATTCTGACACTGACGACAGCCGAGGTATGGCTGTGTGTAGCGGCTTCGGTCGTGGTGATATTTATATATGTTTTCTTTTATAATAAGATATTTGCCGTTACATTTGATGAAAATTTTGCAACGGCAACCGGCATGAAGGCAGAACGCTACAACCTGCTGATTGCCGTGGTAACGGCAGTGATTATCGTGCTTGCAATGAACCTTGTCGGTTCCCTGCTGATTTCGGCACTGGTGATATTTCCGGCGCTGTCTGCCATGCAGGTGATTAAAAATTTCAAAGGTGTAGTCATCTGTTCTGCTGTGATTTCGGTGCTGTGTGCGTTATTCGGTATTCTGGCATCCATACTGTTTTCAACGCCGGTCGGCTCAACGATTGTGGCGGCGGATATTGTTGTGTTTGTTGTAATGGCAGTTATCGGAAAATGCGTTGCCGGAAGGTGATTTTAAAAAGTGATTTACGATGATATATTTTATGAAAGAACCGGTATGGGAGTGAAATCCTGTACCGTTTTTTTTCATATATAATGGGAAAAAAGATAAAAATTGGCAGGTATACTGATACTGTGTATACATTGACATGAGTTTTAATGGAAGGGGGATGATTACACAAAATAGAATTTTATGCGTTGAGAATAAATAAATTCTTTTTATGTATTAGAAATTATAGTGTACTTACTAGTGAAAGAAAGGTAAGTCAGACAGCATATTATCATGACAGAACCGTAACAACATATCCACACACGAGAAAATCCTATTATGGGATACCACAGTCAATGGAAAATGTAGAACCGTTTGATAAATGTGGAAATGAATCCTATGAAGATGAAAATGGAGTTTATCATAGTTATTATGGTTTGGATACTGATAATGAAAGTGATTACAATGAACTGGTTTATGCAATATGTGAAAGTAAAAACTGTCCAAAATCAGAAGTAGTAAGACTTGTAAAAGAATAGTATGATTATTTTGGCATAACACATTTTGATGTGTGTGGGCGGAAGAATGGACAAGTACAGAAGAAGAAACCATATCCGAACCGGTTTATCAGCACTACAGATATAAATTAGGCACAGCAAGATATTTCATGGAATACTATGACATGGAAGTAAAAGAGTATGAATCAGGTGAGTACAGTACCTCACAACTGGGAGTACCAAGTTATTACAATGTACCACACTGGCTTGGCAGGGCAGTGTATACAGAGCATATAGGAGAAAATGGAAGATATGACAGTCATTGCATTTCCGACAGAAGTCATAGAAACAGAAGAACAGGTAGATGATGTGAAAATAAAAAAATTAACAGCATACTGGAATGGTGACAGTACAGCACTGGAAATGGATGGAAAGACAACCACATTTGGAATGGCAGTATTAGCACCGGGTTGTGATGCAGGTATCTGGCATACGAATAAATATACGATAGATAAGCGCTGATGTCAATGCCAGTACAAGTGCCAGTCATGGTGCAGATTGAACAGTTAAAGAAACAATAAGTTATCAACAGAACAAAGAAAGGGGCGGTGCGATTGCCAAAAAGCACAAGTAAATTAAAACAGTATTTTCCGATGATTCGTGAGCGGGAGGACATCAAGCAGGAAATCTATGAGAATCCCAAGCTTTTAGAAAAATATCGGGAATGGGACGAAGAACAGCAGAACAGTCTTGCAAATGTCGAAGTCCAGAAAATCGGATACAGCTTTCCGGGACAGCGGAGTGCGTGCTATTCCTCGGATTTACTGTTGCGGCAGTATAAGAGAGTCAAAGGTGAAAAGAAAAAAGCCTTCAGTTATAAGGATATAAAATCCGTCTATACGATCGTATTTTTTGAAACAAGTATCAAAGAATTTCATGAATATCCACAAAACTACATTCACAAATTTAAACAGCAGTCAGACACAGGATTAGAACTGGAATTATTGCAAAAATATGTGTTCATACCGCTTGACATTTTCCGTGGAATCTACCACAATGATGGTAAGAGTAACGGTAGAAACAGCGGAAGTCAGTAGTGCAAAGTCGTGAAAAGGCGTTGGAATAAAAGAGAAGCGTGGCTTACGTTTCTAAGTACAGACGAACCGGAGATTATTATTGAATTAATCAGACAATACCCGGAGTTTAAAGAGATGTACGAAGAAATCTATGTCATGTGTCAGAATGTGGAAAAGGCGATGGAAATGTTTTCAAAAGAATTGATTCAACTGGATAGAAATACAGTGCAGTACATGATAGATGAAATGCAGGATACGATTGATGTTCAGAAAGAAGAATTGGAAGCAAAGCAGAACCAATTAAACCAAAAGGAGGAGGAACTAGAAACAATGAAACATCAGCTCCAGTTAGCAATGGAGCAAATTGAACAGTTAAAGAAACAATAAGTCATCATCAGAACAAAGAAAGGGGCGGTGCGATTGCCAAAAAACATAAAAATAATATTTTACACAGATTTCACACTAATAAGATAGTGGATTTTACATACATTTTATATCATAGAACAGAATCAGAAAAAGAGGAGGTTTCCATATGCTTAGAGTAGGAATGTTAACCAGTGGCGGAGATTGTCAGGCGTTAAATGCAGCAATGCGGGGTGTGGCAAAAAGTCTTTACGAACAGTGCAGCGAGGTCGAAATTTATGGCTTTGAAGACGGATACCGAGGACTGGTACGCGAACAGTATCATATAATGAAGCCGGGAGAGTTTTCCGGAATATTAAATAAGGGCGGTACGATTCTTGGAACGTCCCGTATGCCGTTTAAGCGGATTCATGAGCCGGATGAAGACGGAAGGGATAAAGTAGCATGTATGATTGAAACCTACAAAAAGCTTTCGCTGGACTGCCTTGTAGTACTGGGTGGAAACGGTTCTCATAAGACAGCAGATTTATTGTCAAAAAAAGGATTAAATATACTGACAATGCCTAAAACTATTGATAATGATTTGTATGGGACAGACGTCAGCTTCGGATTTCAGTCTGCGGTAGATATTGCGGCAAATACAATCGACTGCATACATTCTACTGCGGCATCCCACAGCAGGGTATTTATTGTAGAACTGATGGGACATAAAACAGGCTGGCTGACCCTTTATGCAGGCATGGCAGGAGGAGCCGATATTTTACTGATTCCGGAAATACCATATGATTTAGAGGTTGTTGCAGAGGCTATTCGTAAAAGAACAAAGGCAGGAAAACATTTTACGATTATTGCAGCGGCGGAAGGTGCGATTTCCAAAGAGGAAGCAGCACTTTCAAAATCTGAATTAAAAGCAAAAAGAAAGAAGGAGAATTATCCTTCGGCTGCATATCGAATCGGAGCAGAGATCCTTCAAAAGACAGGTTTGGAGGTTCGTGTGACCGTTCCGGGCCATGTGCAGCGGGGCGGACAGCCGTGTGCCTATGACAGGGTTCTTGCGACAAGGCTGGGAGCGAAGACCGCAGAACTCATTTTGCAGAAAAAATATGGTTATATGACGTGTGTAAAAGAGAATAAGATAGATATTATTCCAATCAGCGAAGTAGCAGGAAAGACAAAGCTGGTTGACACGGATTCAGATATTATCAGACAGGCAAAGTTTGCAGGACTCAGCTTCGGAGATGAACCGTGTGGTATATAAGGGGTTAAAAGTGTAAATATTGTTACGGATGGGAGAAGAAGATGATGGATAAAGCAAAAGGGTTGCATACCTATAAACCATATTACTATAACAGGGAGCTTTCGTGGCTGAAATTTAATGAGCGGGTGTTAGATGAGGCGATTGATAAAGAAGTGCCGCTTTGTGAGCGGTTATCTTTCGTATCGATTTTTCAGAGTAATCTGGACGAATTCTTCATGGTGCGAGTGGGAACACTGACTGACCAGATGATTTTTTCGGCAGATGCAAGAGATAATAAGACACAGATGACAGCAAGGGAACAGTTGTCGAAGATTTTCACATCGGTAGGCGAACTGCTTCGTAAAAAAGACCGGGCGTATCTGAATCTGATGTCAGAAATCGGTGAATACGGTATAGAGTTAATCAGTTTTAATGACATTGAATTTGCAGATGCTGTTTATCTTGAAAATTATTTTAAACATTCGATTATGCCGTTACTTTCTCCGCAGATTGTCGGAAAAAAGCAGCCGTTTCCATTCCTGCGGAATAAGGAAATCTACGCGGTTGCATTGTTAAAGTCTAAAAATAATGAAAAACTCGGAATTGTACCATGCAGCAGCGAGGTTTTTAAGCGCTTGATACCGATACCTTCAGATAAAAATAAATATATGCTCGTAGAAGAATTAATTCTGCATTTTATGCCGCAGATTTTTTCAAAATATACGATAAAAAGCAAATCTTTAATCCGTATTATCCGGAATGCAGATATTGATGTTGATGATGCGTTTTATGATGAAGATTTGGATTACCGCAACACCATGGAAAAAATGATCCGGGAAAGACGAAAGCTGTGTCCGGTTAAAATGGAGTATTCACGTCTGTTAGATGAAAAGGTTATCGTGACACTCTGCAAGGAGTTAAAGCTGAATAAAGACCAGATTTATTATTCGGAAGCACCGCTTTCCATGTCCTTTATTTCACAGATACGCGATAAGCTGCATGGCAAAAAGGATTTGTTTTACGTGCGCAGAGTGCCACAGAATTCCCGCTATGTACGCAGTTCACTTTCGATGATGGAGCAGATTGAAGCGGGGGATATTCTGCTTAGTTATCCGTTTGAGAGTATGCAGCCGTTTATCCGTCTGTTAAATGAAGCAGGGGAAAATGAAAAGGTCGTGTCTATTAAGATGACGCTCTACCGTGTTGCGAAAAACTCACAGATTGTAGAAGCACTGATTAATGCTGCGGAAAGCGGAAAAGAAGTTGTTGTACTGGTGGAATTAAGAGCGCGGTTTGATGAGGAGAATAACATTGAGTGGTCGCGTCGGTTAGAGGACGCAGGCTGTCGGATTATTTACGGTATTGACCACATTAAGGTTCATTCCAAGCTGTGCCTGATTACGTATTGTGACGGAACAGAAGTCAAACACATTACGCAGATTGGAACGGGCAATTATAATGAACAGACTGCCAAGCTGTATACGGATTTATCCCTGATGACAGCCAATCAGGATATTGCAGAGGAAGCAGCACAGGTATTTAACAGACTGTGTATGGCACAGGTTATGGAAGAAACCCATCATCTTTTAGTTGCGCCGAAGTGTCTTCAGAATAGGGTACTTGATTTTATTGAAGAAGAAATACACCACGCAGATAACAATGAACCGGCATATATCGGTGTGAAAATGAATTCGCTTACGGATAAGACGATTATTGATAAGATGGTTGAAGCCTCCCAGCACGGAGTAAAAATCGATCTGGTTGTAAGAGGTATCTGCTGTCTGATTCCGGGTATTGAAGGATACACAGAAAATATCAGGGTTATCAGTATTGTGGGACGGTATCTGGAACATTCCAGAATCTATATTTTCGGTACGCCGGAGCGGGATAAGATGTTTATTTCTTCCGCTGATTTTATGACGAGAAATATGGTAAAGCGTGTTGAAGTTGCCACACCAATTTATGATACGGTAATTAAAGACCGTGTACGTACGATGTTCGGCATTATGCTGCACGATACGGTAAAGGGCAGGGAACTCTGCCGTGACGGCAATTATTACCGCAGGGAAAAACCGCAGGAGGAAAGTGAAGTGATTTCATCACAGGCATATTTTTCCAATGAGGCGTACTTAGCAGCATCAAAAAATGTTTAAGAACTGTTTAGAAATGGTTTGAAAAGAATTTAAATATATCCGGGTAAATTTTGCTGTATTTTTGCCGTAAAGTATTATATAATATGTTTGTTTGTGCTACAGGTGCGTAAGCGGGCATAAAATAAAGAAGAAAGGTAAAGATACGGAGAATTTTATGGAAATATTAGAGTTATTAAAGGCAGTACTTTTTGGTATTGTCGAAGGTATTACAGAGTGGCTTCCAATCAGCAGTACCGGGCATATGATTTTGTTCAATCAGTTTGTCAAGCTGAATGTATCAGAGGATTTTTGGAAACTGTTTGAGGTTGTAATCCAATTTGGTGCGATTCTGGCAGTTGTGCTGCTGTTCTGGAATAAGCTTTGGCCGTTTACTACAAAAACGGTGAAGGTACACCGCAGTAAGAATGAAACGGGTTCCCGTTTCCAGACAAAGAAAAAAGTGTGCTGGAAACGTGGCGCACTGGATATGTGGCTTAAAATTATCGTAGCCTGTATTCCGGCAGCGATTGTCGGCATCTTATTTGATGATTTGATTGATGAACTGTTTTATCATCCGATTCCGGTTGCAGTTGCACTGATTGTAGTAGGTGTTATTTTTATCATTGTAGAAACGGTCAGGGGAAAGAAAAGACCGACAACGACAAGTATTGATGCCATTACATATAAAGAAGCTGTTATTATCGGATTATTCCAGCTGGCAGCGGCTGTTTTTCCAGGTACATCCCGTTCCGGTGCAACGATTGTCGGTGCGTTAATGATTGGCGTATCCAGAGCGACAGCGGCAGAATTTACATTTTTCCTTGCTGTGCCGGTTATGTTTGGTGCAAGTCTTTTAAAGGCAGCCAAGTATATACTTGCAGGCATCGCAATGACCGGCGGTGAAGCACTGATTCTTCTTGTGGGGACAGTAGTAGCGTTTATCGTATCGGTATTTGTTATCAAGTTCCTGATGGGCTATATTAAAAAGCATGACTTTAAGATATTTGGCTGGTACCGCATTATACTGGGTATTCTTGTCATTCTGATTTTAAGATAACATCAGAAAATGAAATGTTTGATGTTGTAAAACAATTATATTAAAAATATTTTAAAAGACATAATCTTTGTGAGAAATGAAAATGTATCTGAAAGCGCAGGTGCATACGGGATTTCATAAGGATTATGTCTTTTCTTATATTTCAGAAAGATTTACAGGACATTTACAAAACAATCAGCTGAATTTTTACGCCGATTTTACATAGTTTACGCAAAGTGCTTTTCCTTTACATATACGCTTAAAATTTACGAAGACTTTACATAGATTTAAGGAAAACGTGATAGTGAATTTTACATCGGTTAAGGTATGATAACAATGTCGAAAGGAAAGAGAAATCCTTCCAAAACATTATTTTTTTAATAAAGAAAGAGGAAAAAAACATGAGAATGAAAAATTGGAAAAGATTTGCGGCAGTAGCAATGAGCGTAATGTGCATGGGTACAATGGTTGCATGCGGAAGTTCAGGTTCAGCATCAAATGATTCGAAAACAGGCAGTGCCGGTTCTTCATCAAAGAGCCAGACAATCACAGTTGTATCAAGAGAAGACGGTTCCGGTACAAGAGGTGCATTTATCGAACTGTTTGGTATCGAAGAAAAAGATGCAAACGGTAAGAAAGTAGATAACACAACAGATGATGCAACAATCACAAACAGCACAGAAGTCATGATGACAACTGTTGCAGGTGATGAAGCAGCAATCGGTTATACATCACTTGGTGCATTAAATTCAAGCATTAAGGCATTAAAGGTTGACGGTGCAGAAGCAACAGCAGCCAATGTAAAGAGCGGTACATACAAGATTTCAAGACCGTTTAACATCGCAACAAAGGGAACAGTATCAGAAGTAACACAGGATTTCATCAACTACATTTTAAGTGAAGACGGACAAAAGATTGTGGAATCAAACGGTTACATTTCACAGGGCAACAGCGGCAAGTTTACAAGCAACGGCGCATCAGGAAAGATTGTTGTTGCAGGTTCTTCTTCTGTAACACCAGTTATGGAAAAATTGTTAGAAGCATATCAGAAGGTCAACACAGGCGCTAAGATTGAACTTCAGGAAAGCGATTCAACAACCGGTATGACAGCAGCAATTGACGGTACATGCGATATCGGTATGGCTTCAAGAGAATTAAAGGACAGCGAAAAGAGTGCCGGCCTTACCAATCAGGTAATCGCACTGGATGGTATTGCAGTTATCGTAAACAACAAAAACAGCGCTTCAAACATCACATCTGAACAGGTAAAGGCAATCTTTACAGGTGAAACAACAGACTGGAGCAATGTAAAGTAATTAAAACTTAACGACCTATAACCAATCCTTTTTAAAAGCTGCCGCACTAAGAAAATGTGAAAGAATGGACGGAAATCTTAGTGTGGCGGCGTGTTTGTGCGTAAGAAGGGAGCATTTGTAAAATGAAAGTAAAAGAAAAAGTAATGGAATATGTATTTTTACTATGTGCATGCGTGTCGATTCTGGCAGTTGCATTGATCTGCATATTCCTGTTTGCAAACGGACTGCCGGCAATGAAAGAAATCGGCGTGTTTGATTTCCTGCTTGGAAAACGATGGAAACCGGGAAATGATATTTACGGAATCTTTCCGATGATTCTCGGCAGTATTTATGTAACAGCCGGAGCGATTATTGTCGGTGTTCCGATTGGACTTTTAACAGCAGTTTATCTTGCAAAATTCTGTCCGGCAGGACTTTATAAAATTATCAAACCGGGAATTGACCTGCTGGCAGGAATCCCTTCGGTCGTATATGGATTTTTTGGTTTATGTGTGATTGTACCGGCGGTCAGAACGCTGTTTAAAGACACGTTTGGCGGGAACGGTCAGAGCATTTTTACGGCATCCGTCTTACTTGGCATCATGATTTTACCGACGATTATCGGCATTGCAGAATCCGCAATCCGCGCTGTACCGGAACGGTATTACCAGGGGGCGCTGGCACTTGGGGCAACGCATGAAAGAGCCGTATTTTTAACCGTTGTACCGGCTGCAAAATCCGGTATCATGGCAGGAATTGTTTTAGGAATTGGCCGTGCAATCGGTGAAACAATGGCGGTCATCATGGTTGCCGGTAATCAGGCAAGAATGCCAAAGGGCATTTTTCAGGGTATCCGTACATTAACGGCCAATATTGTTATTGAAATGGGTTATGCAACAGATTTACACCGAGAAGCCCTGATTGCAACGGGCGTTGTATTATTCGTCTTTATTTTAATTATTAACACGCTCTTTTCTATCCTGAAACGGAAGGAGGTACACTAATCATGGAAAATGTAAAAGCAGCTATGGAAAATGCCGGCAGCGCCGGTAAGGCAGAGGCAATTAATTATCAGAGTGTGAAGCAGAAATTTCAAAGCTATTTAAAACATCCGGGTTCCTTTGCGGTGTATATTCTGACTTCGCTAGCAACACTGATTACGGTACTGGTTTTAGGATTTATTATTGTATACATTCTTGTAAAAGGTGTTCCGCATCTGACACCGGACCTATTTGCATGGGAGTATAATTCGGAAAATGTATCCATGCTTCCGTCCATTATTAACACGCTGTTACTGACGGCACTGGCACTTGTAATTGTTGTGCCGATTGGTATTTTTTCGGCGATTTACATGGTGGAATATGCAAAAAAAAGAAATAAAATTGTCAGTATTGTCCGCGTGACAGCAGAAACCTTATCCGGTATTCCGTCGATTGTGTACGGCTTATTCGGTATGATTTTCTTTGTCGGTGTCTGCCACTTCGGAAATTCCCTGCTTGCCGGTGCATTGACGGTTGCGATTATGGTATTGCCGACGGTTATGAGAACGACAGAAGAAGCCCTGCTTTCCGTACCGAACAGCTTCAGAGAGGGCAGCTTCGGACTGGGCGCCGGAAAACTGCGGACTGTATTTAAAGTTGTGCTTCCATCTGCCGTACCGGGCATTTTATCCGGCATTATTCTGGCAACGGGACGAATTGTCGGTGAAACGGCGGCGTTGATTTATACGGCAGGAACGGTTGCCAAAGTGCCGGAAAGCGTTTTTGATTCCACAAGAACACTTGCCGTTCATATGTATAACCTGTCTAAAGAAGGTTTAAACACCAATCAGGCATACGCCACGGCAGTTGTACTGTTAATTGTAGTAATCCTTATCAATATGCTGTCTAGTTTTGCAGCACGAAAACTGTCTGCAAAGCAGAAATAAACTTGATTCTTTGGCGGTGCTGTTGTATGCTTATAAAAGATGATTCATGGGAGGATTTTCAGAATGACGATTGGTGAACGTATTAAAGCCAAAAGAAAAGAAAAAAATATTTCTGTAGAGTATGTAGCCAAAGCACTCGGTGTTTCGGTTTCTACGGTATACAGATATGAAGATTCTACGATTGAGAAAATACCCATCAAAGTTTTTGATAAGCTGTGTCAGATTTTTGAAACGTCCGCTTCGGAACTGATGGGCAATGACAGTACGGTACAAAAAACGGCAGACAGTGAACTGCCAAGAGAATTTGAAAATGCACAGGATGCAATGGAATTTATGCTCAAGATGCCGACACTGGCGGCATTTGGCGGCTACAATCCCGATGAGATGAGCGAAGAAACAATCGTGGAATTTGCCAATGAAATTTTGCAGCAGCTCAAGCTGGTAAGCTATAAGTATAAGAGATGATGACGGGGGAGAGAAGAATGAGAGCACAGCAGATTATCAGGCTTGCCTGTGATATCAAATCCGTCTGGAAAACAAACAATCCATTTGAAATTGCGGAAAAGTACGGCATTAAGGTTTTAATCCGGAATGTGAATATCGGGGACTTTAAAGCACAGACATTGAAAATGGAAGGGTATCCGACGATTATATCTATTAACGGCTTATACAGCACGCTGTCACAAAAAGTTCTGTGTGCACACGAACTGGGACACGCCCTGTTACATACAGAACCGATTAACCATTTTGATGTTACGACAAAAAATGTCCATACGAATGTGGAGTATGAAGCCAATCTGTTTGCCGTGGCACTGCTTTGTAACGAAGATGAATTTAATATGCCGCTAGCCAAGATGAGTAATGCGGTATTAAAAAGCATTTTAGACTGCAACGTCAGCTACGGACAGGGAGAAAATTAGGCACATGGAAAAAATTTTATTATTCGGGACGAAACCGGCAGATACCCTGCTTGTAAAAAAGCTGGCAGACAATATGCGCATTGCGGTACAGGAAGTACCGGTATCGCTCTATGACTGTACGATAGAGCAGCTTTTAGCCGTAAAAGGTGTGGGCATTATAGGCGGTACACAGAGTAAAGCACAGGATTTTACAGGCGGAACGCAGAATGAAGTGCAAAATTTCGCAGTCGGCGCAGTACAGGCAGAATTAAAGTCAGAGCCGGGTATGCTGTTGTTTTGTGATGTGACGGAAAAGCATCTGGATAAATTTTTGTTTGAATTAAGAAATAAGCAGTCGTCGATTGACTATAAGGCGGTGCTTACACCGACCAACAGAATGTGGAATGTGCGGCGGCTGTCTGCGCATATGGCAATGGAACGCATGAGCCATGAGCGCGGGAAGTAGGAGATTTATACAGATTGTTTTATGGAAGGTGTAAACTGAAAAACTCATGTTTTGGATTTAAAATATAAAAATAATTGTAAAAATATTCTTGCATGTGCAGGTAACACTGTATATAATAATACACAACAGCAAAATACTTTTCAGGGTCAGGTGAAATTCCTAACCGGTGGTATAGCCCACGAGCCGCAAGGCATGATTCGGTGTAACTCCGAAGCCGACAGTACAGTCTGGATGAAAGAAAAGGTCATTGAGCAGTTATGTATACACTGATTGAAGACTCTGGAATGTGAAAGCATTTCAGAGTTTCATTTTTTGTATTACACAATATGCGGGGTGCCGCAAGGCATCTTATGTTTTCAATAAAAAGAACCCCTGAAAAGGAACCGTGTTATACGGACTTTTCAGGGGTTTTGTGCATTTTATGGAAAAACAGTTGTAAACAAAAAAATGATAATAAAAAGAAGGTGCGTAAAATTGAACAGCAGTCAGACAAAACAATATATGTACCGGGCGCTGGAGCTGGCAAAAAAGGGAACAGGCGCGGTTAATCCAAATCCGCTGGTTGGTGCGGTGCTGGTAAAGGACAACCGGATTATCGGAGAAGGGTATCATCAAAAATACGGACAGCTGCACGCAGAACGCAATGCGATAGCGGACTGTTACAGACGCGGTGAAAATCCGGCGGGAGCAGAACTTTACGTGACGTTAGAGCCATGCTGTCACTACGGAAAAACACCGCCCTGTACGGAGGCAATTATTGAAAATAAGATTGTAAAGGTATATGTCGGTTCAAATGACCCGAATCCGCTTGTAGACGGTGGCGGTATTGCGGTACTGCGGGCGCATGGAATTGAAGTGGAAACCGGTATTTTAAAACAGGAGTGCGATGCACTCAATGAAATCTTTTTCCATTATATCCGCACGAAACGCCCATTTGTACTGATGAAATACGCAATGACAATGGACGGAAAAATCGCAACGGTGACAGGCGATTCTAAGTGGATTACGGGAGAGGCGGCACGCAGACAGGTGCATGAAGACAGGAACCGCTGTGCGGCGATTATGGCAGGTGTCGGAACGGTGATTGCCGATAATCCGATGTTAAACTGCCGTCTTCCGGAGGGACATTCGCCGGTACGAATTATCTGTGACACGTCACTGCGTACCCCGGCTGATTCGCATGTTGTAACAACGGCAAAGGAAATACCGACAATACTTGCAACGTGCTGTACGGATAAAGAAAAACAAAAAGTATTTACCGATAAAGGCTGTAAAATTCTTGAAGTATCGGAAACGTATGACAAAAACGGCAAAAATCAGCTGGATTTACAGGATTTATGCAAACAGCTCGGTGAACAAAAAATCGACAGCGTGCTTTTAGAGGGCGGTGCAGCATTAAACGGGTCTGCCTTACAGGCGGGAATTGTAAGCTGCGTGCAGACTTATATTGCACCAAAGATTTTTGGCGGGCAGGAAGCAAAATCACCGGTCGGCGGAAGCGGTGTCAAGCTGGCATGTGAGGCATATGGATTTGAAATCAAAGAAATCCGCAGGATTGGCGAAGACATTTTAATCAGGAGTGTGCCAAAGAAAATACAGGAAGGAGTGTAGAGCAGATGTTTACAGGAATCATTGAAGAAGTCGGAACGATAAAGCAGATTCAGAAAAATCCGGCATCGGCGGTTCTTACGATTGCGGCAGACACGGTGCTTGAGCAGACTAAAATCGGTGACAGCATTGCGGTCAACGGCGTGTGCCTCACGGTAACGGATTTAAAAGCCGGCAGTTTTACGGCAGATGTCATGCATGAAACCCTGCGGCGGTCTTCGCTTGGCAGTGTCCGCACAGGCAGTCCGGTGAATCTGGAACGCGCAATGCAGTTAGGCGGAAGATTTGGCGGACATATTGTATCGGGGCATATTGATGCAACCGGGAAAATTCTTGGTATCCGTGAAGATGACAATGCAGTGTGGTACAGGATTGGTGCAGATTATAAAATACTAAAATATATTGTGGAAAAGGGTTCAGTGGCGTTAGACGGTATCAGCCTGACCGTGGCAGAGGTGCGAAGTGACAGCTTCAGCGTATCGGTGATTCCACACACAAGGGCGAACACAACACTCGCACATAAAAAAATTGGTGATATTATTAATATTGAAACGGACTGTATCGGTAAATATATTGAAAAACTGATACCGGGACACGGCGGCGGTGTGAGCCGCGAAGTGCTGTTAAGGAACGGATTTATTTAGGAAAGGTGAACAAAAATGAGTGAATTTCAGTTTAGTACGGTGGAAGAAGCACTGGAAGATTTAAAAAACGGAAAAATTATTCTCGTAGCGGATGATGAAGACCGCGAAAATGAAGGCGATATGATTTGTGCGGCAGAATTTGCGACGACAGAAAATGTTAATTTTATGGCGACACACGCTAAGGGCTTAATCTGTATGCCGATGAGTGAAGAAATCTGCCGCCGCTTACAGTTTCCGCAGATGGTGACAGACAATACGGACAATCATGAAACAGCATTTACCGTATCTGTCGATTATGTGGAAACAACGACAGGCATTTCCGCGAAGGAACGCGGACTGACGGCACGAAAATGTGTGGAAGACGGTGTAAAACCGCAGGATTTCAGAAGACCGGGACATATGTTTCCGCTGATGGCAAAGAAAAACGGCGTGTTAGAGCGCAACGGACACACCGAAGCGACAGTGGATTTGATGAAGCTGGCGGGATTAAAGCAGTGCGGTCTGTGCTGTGAAATCATGAAGGATGACGGTACCATGATGCGCATGGATGAATTAAAGGAACTGGCACAAAAATATCAGTTGAAATTTATCACGATTGCGGCCTTGCAGGATTACAGAAAAAAGCATGATAAGCTCATAGAGCGCGTAGCAGTGACAAAAATGCCGACAAAGTACGGTGAATTCAAGGCATACGGTTATATCAATCTTTTAAACGGAGAACATCATGTTGCACTGGTAAAAGGTGAAATCGGTGACGGAAAAGCCCTTTTATGCCGTGTCCATTCGGAGTGCCTGACAGGCGATGCGTTCGGTTCCTTGCGTTGTGACTGCGGACAGCAATTTGCTGCTGCAATGACACAGATTGAAAAAGAAGGCAGGGGAATTCTGCTATATATGCGGCAGGAAGGAAGAGGTATCGGATTGATTAATAAGCTGCGTGCCTATGAATTGCAGGATAACGGAATGGATACACTGGAAGCCAATCTAGCGCTGGGATTTGCCGGGGATTTGCGTGAATATTATATCGGTGCGCAGATTTTAAAGGATTTAGGCGCAAAGACGCTGCGGCTTTTAACCAATAATCCGGATAAGGTTTATCAGCTTTCGGATTACGGCATGGAAATTACGGAGCGTGTGCCGATTCAGATGGAAGCAACAAAGTATGACAGTTTTTATTTAAAGACCAAAAAAATGAGAATGGGACATCTGCTGTAATGATGTAATGTAATGTATCCAATGTACCGTAAATGGAATAAGAAGGCTGATACCGGAGAATTTTAGAGTATGAACTTCTATGACAAAGGATATTTAAAGCAATATTTTAATAAAATTAATATATAAGGAAGGAAGAAAAAAGATGAAGATTTATGAAGGAAAATTAGTATCAGAAGGTGTAAAAGTAGGAATTGTTGCAGCACGTTTTAATGAATTTATCACATCAAAACTGCTGGCGGGCGCAGTAGACGGATTGAAGCGTCATGAAGTAAAAGAGGAGGACATTGAGGTTGCATGGGTGCCGGGGGCATTTGAAATTCCGCTGATTGCTTCTAAAATGGCAAAGTGCGGAAAATATGATGCAGTTATTTGTCTGGGTGCTGTAATCCGCGGGGCAACAAGCCATTATGACTATGTATGCAGTGAGGTGTCCAAAGGAGTTGCAAATGTATCCTTAAACAGTGATATACCGGTAATGTTCGGCGTGCTGACAACGGATACGATTGAACAGGCAATTGAACGTGCCGGTACAAAGGCAGGCAATAAAGGCTTTGAATGTGCAGAAGGTGCAATTGAAATGGTCAATTTAATACGTTCTATTGAAAAGTAAAACAGAATAAAATAAAGTTTAAAATGGGTAAGGATAAAGCTGTAGCTTTAATGATTTAAAATCGTTAAAGTACAGCTTTATTTTTTTCGATTCCTTAATATTCACATTCTGAATAGGGTTATTCTACAGCAGCTCCATTTATTAATATTCCATAATAGGTATAAATTAGGGAAATATAAATACACTAAAATAAGAATCAGTATGAATGAAGTTCGGAGATTAGTACTTATGAGTGTAGTGTATAAGGATGTGCTTGAGCGTTTTGTAAAATACAGAGAGCAGCGTAACATATCACAGAATGAACTTGCACAGATGCTTCGCATTTCACAAAGTTATGTCAGCAAAATGGAAGTGGGAAAGGCAAGAATCTCATTTGAAATTTTAACGGCGTTGTATCAGCAGGGCTGGGATATTGATTATATTATCACGGGACAGGAAAACCACAGAACGGTACTTAATGATTTATATGACAGCTGTAATAAAGAACGGAGAGCAGATTTTTTGCAGTATATGGTCTGGACAGTACGTCAGGGCATCAAAAGTTATGAAAAACATATCAAACAGATGGAGCGGTATATTGAGAAATTTGAATATTTCAATATGTATACATCTGGAATTGCGGCAGAAGATACTGCATTTTACGGAATCAGGACGGTGAATAGGCTGTCACAGGTACAGATGGCGAAAATGCTGCACGTGGATATCAAGAAGTACCGGGCAATGGAAAAAAATGAAAAGAAGCCCGATGCGGAGCTGCTGATGCTGTTGTACAACAATTTTGAATGTATGCCGTTTGAAACCATTTATGGAGAGAGCGATTTGGGAGAAATCAATGCTGTCTGGAGAAAATTACCATCGCAGATGCAGGACGAATTGTATACATTTATGAAGCAGGGATTGCAGTTTATAGACAATCAGACTGGGGATACGAAGGTATGAGTGTATTAATATTGGAAGATAACAGACAGATTTTAAACGTTTTAGAGGAACTGGTGATGTCTGTAGCAGAAGATGAAAAAGTTTATGCCACGGATAATGTCGGAGAAGCCTATAAAATAGCGATGGAAACTTCGATTGATGTGTTTTTACTGGATATTATTCTGTATACTGACAAAAAAGGCGATACATCAGGTATGCAGTATGCACAATCTATGCGGAAGCTGGAGCGTTACCGTTTTACACCCATTATTTTTATTACTTCATTAGAAGACCCGGAAATGTATGCTTTGCGGGATTTGCACGCTTTTGGATATATTGAAAAGCCGTTTGCACCCTCACAGGTTAAGAATCTTCTGCGGGATGCACTGCATTTTAAGACACAAAAGGAAACAGATGCAATGATGTTTTTCAGAAAGGACGGCATTTTGTATCCTGTCAAATGTAACCGTGTGATTTATATGGAACTAATCAAAAGAAAAATCTGTATTCATATGAAAAACGGTGATGTGCTGAGTATTCCGTATAAATCTTTCAGGGAAATCATGGAGGAAGCGAATTACGAGAAGTTTGTACAGTGCAGCAGAAACTGTGTGATTAATATAGATTATATCAAAAATATTGACAAAACCAATCGATTTATAACGCTGGAAGGGACCAAAACAGCAGTGGAAATGGGCGGAACATTTATTAAGAAGATTGTTGGGGCGCTGGGATTATGATAACTTTATTATACATAGCATTGGAAGCGGTTGCGGTATTGCTGCTGCTCCATGCCTTATATGGGAAGAAGATGCGATGGGATAAATATTCTGTCGGATTTGTGGTGTTAGACTGTGTGTTGATGTCTGTGATTCGTTTTGGAAAAATGAATCAAAGCGTATCAATGATAATCTATGTTCTTTTAATAATGTATTGTATTTGTGAATTTGGAACAAATGTGAAACAACTTGTTGTAAATATGATTTTATTGGCAGTAATAATGATGGGTATTGAATTAGCTGCGTTAATCATACTTCAAAGTTTGGGTGCAGGGATAAAAGGATATGAAGATATATCTGTCGTGTTTGCCAATGGTATTATAGTATTAATAGTTTTGAAAATGTATAAAAAATTAGATTTATATGCTATATCTGTGTCATTTCAAAGGAATGGAAGATTGGTTGCTATATTATTATTGTTGGAAAGTTCACTTGTGTTTTTTCTGATTTTTGAATATAAGATTTTACAAGGCAAAGTACCAGTTCAGACGATAATTATAAGTGGAATATTAGTTTTAACTGTTATTTTGTGTATACATGGATTATTGTATAGAATTAAATATCAGGAAAAACAAGCAGAATTAGAAGCATATAAGACGTACAGTGTCGCTTTTTCAGATTTAATTACGCAGATTCGTGCCAGACAGCATGAGTTTGACAATCATATCAGTGCATTATGCAACCTGCATTACATTTGTAAAGATTATGATGAACTGGTTTCGGAACAGTCAAAGTATGCGAAAGATGTCATCGGAAATAATCGTTTTCACAGACTGCTTGTTTCGGGTAATCCTGTAATTGCGGGATTTTTGTATGGAAAATTAAGTTCCATTCAGGAACAGGGAATAGAGGTGACTTATACTTTCCATATATCAGAATTTACAAGTAAAATTCCTGTATATCTGGTGGTAGAACTGATTGGAAATTTATTGAAAAATGCAGTGGAAGCAGTAAAGACACAGCAGGTTGAAAAGCAGATACATCTTTCCTGCACAGAAAATGAGAATGAATTCTGTTTAGGAGTGCGAAACAGAAGTGAAAAGATTCCATTAGACGAAATGGGCAGATTTTTTGAAAAGGGTTATAGCAGTAAAGGCAGTGGACGAGGACTGGGGCTGTATAACGTAAAAGAAATTTGTGAGAAATATGGTGTTGATATTGTATGTGATAATACCGAAATTGACGATAAAAACTGGTTTTTCATTGAATTACATATAAAAAAGTCCGATGAAACAAATCTACGAAATAAAAGCGAAAAAGTAAGTAAATAACATATTTATCCAGATGGCGTTTCATTGACTTGTGGCTAAATTTAAGATACAATATAGCCACAAGAAAGGAGATGGAGTTATGCAGATTATTCCTATGCGTGATTTGAAAAATACGGTGGAAGTGGAACGCCGCTGTGCCGAAGAAAATGGTCCTGTTTATGTGACAAAAAATGGATATGGACGTCTGGTTGTTATGGACATTGATTATTATGAGCGGACCATGCAGAAGATGTACGAAGCGAAAGCAGTTATGGAGGGACTTGAGGATATCAAGGCAGGAAAAACGGTAGATGGAGATGCTGCAATCAGCAATATAAGGAGCAAATATGGAATCTAAGTACCAATACCGGCTGTCACAAAAGGCAGAAGCTGACTTAGATGGTATTGTTTCATACATTGCAGTGGAGTTGTCAAATCCACAGGCGGCATCGGACTTTGTCGACAAACTGGGGAAAGTGATTGACGAAATACGTTCTTTTCCGGAGAGCGGTTCTTATGTCAACAATGAGTTTCTTTCCAATACGGAGATACGAAAGAAGCTGATTGGCAGCTATATCATGTATTATCTTCCTGTTAAAGAAGAAAAGATGATTTATGTTGTACGAATTGTATATGGAAAGCGGAACATGGAAGAAATCCTGCGTGAGCTGGATTTGTAAAAAAGACTCGTAATCTTCTGAAAATACGAAGTTTATTTTATATACAAGAACCTTCAAACTGACCAATATTGCATCAGTTTGAAGGTAAAAAATCCAGAATAAAGGCTATTAATCATCACATTCTGATTTTATGGAATATTACTGCTTTTCGTGGTAATCACTTTCTTGTGGAAATTGGATTTCACCAAAAAGAAAAATACTTGGTGCAGAATTTCCACCCCATTTACTTACCCTTGCCAGCTGTTCCAACAGCACCTTTATAGGGGAAATTGTTTCTGTCTGTGTATTCATTAGATACTCCTTTCCTGCACGGTATGATGAAATACAGTGCATATTTTTTTCTGTGCAGCTGCACAGGATAGCTGTACAGCGTGCAGTATAATTACCCAGAATCCGGATACCATGTATTCATTTTCCGGGGTAATCAGCAATATAAAAAAGAACACGGTTAAAATGCCGGTGGAAATCCACTTAAATCGTTTCTTTTTCGCAGCAGAAAGCGCTGGTCTTTTTGATGAAGAAACAGGTGCAAGCGCATAATTTATTAAAATGCAGACCATGCACAATAAAATCCGTGCTGTTTTCGTTAAAGAAATCAGCGGCAGAAGCGTCAGACACAAAAAAGCATAACCGGTGCTTACAAACAGACAGCCTGCATATGTATTGCAGTGAAATCCGCCAGCTGTGCGCCGGATACAGCAAAGAAATAAAAGTGTTGCAATGCACAGTGCCAGATGTCTGCGGTATAAGAATAAAATGAAAAATAATTTGCTGCTTTCTGAAAGAAATGTAAAAAGCAGATAACGCAGCAGCGCAATCTGATAATCTGTTAAATTATAACGTCCTTTTAATTTTTCCCACATACAATCCCCGTTTCTGAGCAATTTTATCGCTGTTTCTGTCCTCATTCTATATCCACAAAATCATAAAAAGAAAAATGTGTCGTTAATTGTAGAAATTTGTAATGTAATGTATAAAATTTTAAAAAATGAAAATAACAGGCGGAAACACTTTAAAATTTGCATAAGTAAAAGCAAAAACAGATGAAATGGATTTTGATTCGATATAATAAAAAGTTATGCTCACATCGCATTTAAGAAAAACAGATGTAAAAATGTTCCATACATCTTACATAGAATTTACCTATTTTACATAAGTGCAGTTCAGTTTACATTGAATAAAAAAATTAACAATATCTTTACATGAAATTTACAGGAATGTGATAGTGCATTTTACATCGGCTTTGATAAGATGTCATTGTGAAAAAAATTATGAAATTGCCGCATCAGATTAAATTGTGCGCGATAAAAAGGAGCTGGAAAAATGGAAACAACAAAAATTCATGTAACAAATATGAATTTGCATTATGGTGATTTTCACGCGTTAAAAAATATTAATATTGATATTCCTGAAAATCAGATTTGTGCAATGATTGGACCTTCAGGCTGCGGAAAAAGTACATTTTTAAAGTCAATCAACCGCATGAATGATTTAGTTGAAGGCTGTAAAATTGATGGACAAATGCAGCTTCGAGGAGAAAACGGATTTGAAGATATTTACGGAGATATGGATGTAAATCATTTAAGAAAACGCGTTGGTATGGTATTCCAGCAGCCCAATCCGTTTCCAATGAGCATTTATGACAATATTGCCTACGGTCCGAGAACACATGGCATTAAGAACCGGCATAAGCTGGATGCAATCGTTGAAAAAGCGTTAAAGCAGGCGGCAATCTGGGAAGAGGTAAAAGACCGTTTAAATAAGTCAGCATTGGGACTTTCAGGCGGACAGCAGCAGCGACTTTGTATTGCGCGTGCGCTGGCTGTTGAACCGGAAGTGATTTTAATGGATGAGCCAACATCGGCACTCGACCCGATATCAACTTCAAGAATTGAGGACCTGGCAATTGAGTTAAAGAAAGAGTATACGATTGTTATGGTAACGCACAATATGCAGCAGGCAACCCGTATTTCGGATAAAACCGCATTCTTCCTGCTGGGAGAACTCATTGAATACGGAGATACCGAGCAGCTGTTTTCTATGCCAAAGCAGAAAAAGACAGAAGACTATATCACCGGACGTTTCGGCTGATAATCCCAATACGCCGGATATAAAACAGCAAAGAAAATGAAAAGAAAATAAGAAGGCAGAAATGGAGGAAAACATGAGAAATCGATTTGACAGACAGCTTAGTACTTTAAATGATGAGCTGATTGAAATGGGCAGTATGATTGAAAAATCTATTGAAACGGCAATCAAGGCACTGGTCAATCAGGATGTGGATTTAGCAAGACATGCAATTGAGGCAGATGAGGAGATTGACCGTCAGGAACGTATTATTGAAGACCTATGTCTGAAACTGCTGTTACAGCAGCAGCCGGTTGCAAAAGATTTAAGACTGATTTCATCCGCATTAAAAATGATTACGGATATGGAGCGAATCGGCGACCATGCTTCGGATATTTCAGAAATCACAATTGCACTGGCAGACCAGCCGTATATTAAGAAACTGGAGCATATCCAGCAGATGGCAAAAGAAACAATGATTATGCTGGTGGGAAGCATTGAGGCCTTTGTAGATAAGGATTTGGAAAAGGCGAATGAAGTCATTAAGCGGGATGACGTAGTCGATGATTTATTTGATAAAGTAAAAAAAGAATTGATTCAGATGATTCATGAAAATGCGGATAAGGGCGAGCAGGCAGCTGATCTTTTGATGGTTGCCAAATATATGGAGCGGATCGGCGACCACGCAACCAATATTTCGGAGTGGGTTATTTTTTCCATTACAGGAGAACACAAATCTATGAATTAATCCACACAATCAGAGAATAGATTTTGCAAAATCTCCAGGAATGTAAAAGAAAAGTAAAATTTACATGGATTTTACATAGGTTTGACAGAGATTTCATAAATGTATTTTATACTTCATTTTGCAAACGATAAATATTATAAAGTTGAATGGAGTGCAAAATGAGTATTTTTAATGTATTATCAATGATTGGCGGACTGGCGCTTTTTCTTTATGGTATGCACCTGATGGGAGAAGGTCTTTCCAAAGCATCCGGTGGTAAACTGGAAAGTATTCTTGAAAAATTAACATCAAATCCGGTGAAGGCAGTGCTGCTTGGTGCAGGTGTTACGGCGGTCATCCAGTCGTCTTCGGCAACGACGGTTATGGTTGTCGGCTTTGTCAATTCCGGCATTATGCGGCTGTCACAGGCGGTCGGCATTATTATGGGTGCGAATATCGGTACGACGGCAACCTCGTGGATTTTAAGTCTTACAGGAATTGAGGGCGACAATTTATTTGTCAACTTATTAAAACCGTCATCCTTTTCACCGGTCTTAGCGATTATCGGCGTTGTCTGTATTATGTTTGTCAAAAAGCAGAAGGTACAGGACATTGGTAAAATTTTAGTCGGCTTTGCCATTTTAATGACAGGTATGGATGCCATGAGCAGTGCAGTAGAGCCGTTGGCAGATGTACCGCAGTTTACACAGATTCTGACAATGTTTTCCAATCCGGTACTCGGTATGCTTGCCGGTCTTGTATTGACAGCGATTATTCAGAGTTCTTCGGCTTCGGTCGGTATTTTACAGGCGCTGTGTTCAACCGGTTCACTTGGATTTGCAACGGTCATTCCGATTATTATGGGACAGAATATCGGTACCTGTGTAACAGCACTGATTTCAGCAGTCGGTGCGAATAAAAATGCGAAGCGTGCGGCACTGGTACACCTGTATTTTAATATCATTGGAACGATTGTATTTATGATACTGTTTTATTCAATTAATGCATTGTTTCCGTTCTCATTTATGGAAGAGTCTGCAACGCAGGTTGGCATCGCGGTTGTGCATAGTACGTTTAATATTTTTGCGACCTTGCTGCTGCTCCCGTTTGGCAATATGCTTGTGAAACTGGCATGCCTGACAATCCGTGATAATCCAAATGATGCACTGGATAATCCGGCAGATGAATTTTCACTGCTTGATGAGCGTTTCTTGGATAAGCCAAGTCTTGCCATAGAGCATTGTATGCAGGTGACAGGGAATATGGCAGAACTGTCTAAAAGATGTCTGTTTACGGCAATAGGACTTTTCAGGGATTATAGTGATACCCAGTCAGAGGCCGTCAGCACAATGGAAGAACGCGTAGACCGGTATGAGGATATGCTGGGGACATATTTAATGAAATTAAGTGGAAAAGATTTATCGGCAAAGGATTCGGAAAATTTATCACTGATGTTACATACAATCGGTAATTTTGAAAGAATTTCAGACCATGCATGCAACCTGTGTGATGCAGCAAAGGAAATGGCAGAAAAAAATATGGCATTTTCAGAAAAAGCCACACAGGAGCTGCACATTTTCACAGAAGCCGTAAAAGAGATTGTAAATACTTCATTTTCGGCATTTAAGAAAGAAGATGTAGAACTTGCGGGAACGGTTGAACCGCTGGAGGAAGTTATTGATGATCTGAATATGGAGTTAAAGACACGCCATATCCGCAGATTAAGAGAAGGAAAATGTACGATTGACCTGGGATTTGTCCATTCTGATATTACAACTAATTACGAGCGTATTGCAGACCACTGTTCCAACATTGCGGTGTGTCTGATACAGGTAAAGCAGGAAGGATTTGACACCCATGAATATCTTGGTACAATAAAAAGAGAAGATAACGAACAATTTAAAAAGCAGTATGCAGTATTTGAAGAAAAATACCGTCTACCGTAAAAAATATACTCCGTGCCGGTTTAAAGCAGCAATGCAGTTAAAAGCCGTTTAAGCCGGACACGGGGCAGGGAAATGGAGGAAATGATGGCACTTATATATGTTGTGGAAGATGATAAAAATATCAGTGAAATCGAAAGCTTTGCATTAAAAAATGCAGGACATCAGATTGTAGAATGTGCGTGTGCAAAGGAGTTTCACAAGCAGGTACAGGAGCGGATACCGGATATGGTGCTGCTTGATATTATGCTGCCGGATGAAGATGGGCTTTCTATTTTGAAAAAACTGCGTGCAACACCGGAAACAAGGAGAATTCCTGTAATTCTGGTAACGGCAAAGACCACAGAAATTGATAAGGTCAAGGGACTGGATTCGGGTGCCGATGATTATCTGACTAAGCCGTTTGGCGTCATGGAACTCATTTCCCGCGTAAAGGCGCTGCTGCGCAGGGTTGGCGGCATGGAAGATGAAAAATTCTTACGGGTTGGCATTTTGTTTATTGATGATGAAAAGCACGTTGCTTATGTAGATGATAAACATATTGAACTGACCTATAAGGAATATGAACTGCTCAAGTATCTGACGATTAATCAGGGAATTGTACTGTCCCGCGACAATCTTATGGAGAAAATCTGGAGTTCGGATTACGAAGGCGAATCAAGAACGCTGGATGTCCATATCAAAACACTGCGGCAGAAGCTTGGAAAAGCCGGGTCTTATATTAAGACTGTGAGAAATGTCGGCTATTTCCTTGATTTGGATACAGATGTGTAATAATCCTTATATGTGGAATTATTACGGGCAGGAGTGCATATGAAAAAGAAAATCAACATTCAATTTTTAATTATTACATTACTGGCGATACTGACAACGGTATCGCTTTCTATCTTTGTATTTTACGAATTATTCAAGCAGGAAGTGATGGCAGACTTAAAAACGAATACACAGCTTCTGGTTGAAACGGATGCGTGGGAGCAGATTGTGGAAAAGAAGGATGCCGGGGCTTTAGACGATGGTGTGAAGCAGCTCCGTCTGACCCTGGTAGACGGTACCGGAGAAGTTATTTTGGATACCAATGCAGAAGTCGGCAGTATGGACAATCACAGTGCAAGACCGGAGATTTCACAGGCACTGCAGACCGGAGAAGGACAGGCAATCCGCCAGTCCAGCACAATCGGTAAAAATGCGTTTTATTATGCCATACGGCTGGAGAACGGCAGTGTCCTGCGCACGGCAAAGGAAGCAGGCAGTATCACAAGTGTTTTCGAGAGCATTCTGCCGGTAATCGTAATTTTATGCGGATTGTTGTTTACATTGTGTATGATCCTCTCACATTTCCTGACGGAGAGTATTATTGAACCGATTGAAAATCTGGCAGATAATCTCGATGCTTCGGATTCCGTAAAGGTGTATAAAGAGCTGGTACCGTTTGTACAGACAATCAAAAAACAGCATGAGGATATTATGCGCAATGCCACCATGCGGCAGGAATTTACGGCAAATGTGTCCCATGAATTAAAGACACCGCTGACGTCTATTTCCGGATATTCCGAACTGATTGAGAGCGGAATGGCAGCAGATGAAGATATCGTGCGTTTTGCGGCGGAAATTCATAAAAATTCCAATCGTCTGCTGACTTTGATTAACGATATTATCCGTCTGTCGGAATTAGATCAGGTAGAGGAACACAACTGCTTTGAAGAACTGGATATTTATGATATTGCACAAAATTGTGTTGAGATGCTTCGCCTAAGTGCCAGAAAGCACGATGTTACCATGGAATTACACGGTGTACACCGCATTATCTGTGCCAACCGCCAGATGATGGATGAACTGGTCTATAACCTGTGTGACAATGCCATCCGATACAACAATCCGGGCGGCAGGGTCGATATTACGGTTGATGCAGCCGTTGCATTTGATAAAACGGCAGAAACCGGAGCAACGATTATTGAGGTCAGGGATACCGGTATCGGCATTTCAAAAGAGCATCAGGAGCGTATATTTGAGCGCTTTTACCGCGTGGATAAAAGCCGTTCTAAATCAACGGGAGGAACAGGACTGGGGCTTGCTATTGTAAAGCATATTGTGGCTGCCCACAAGAACGCATCCCTGTCGCTTACAAGCGAACCGGGAAAAGGAACCTGTATCCGTGTGGCTTTTAAAATGAAGACAAATTTGGAGTAAAAAAATGTATTTTTGGCGCAAAGCCCGCAAACAAGCGGGATTGAGCGCATAAGTGATATAAAAAAAGTCCAATATGTAGACAATGTCCGGAAAATACAGCGTTTATATAAAACAAAAAACTGTTCATAAATAGTTTATAGAGTTTTTATTTACAAAATAGTTAACATGTGTTATTATTTCACAACGATAATATATAACACTGTTAACTATTTATTTTTTGCAGTAAAAAATCACCGCGAAACAGCATAGGACGGTGAAGATCACAACCGAAAAGGAGGAATTTTTGTGCAAAAAGAATATGCGGAGCTGTTTTCCGCATTTACACAGTTTAGAAAGCTGCATATGTCGGATTTATTTCCGAATATGAACCATTCGGAATTTGCCACTCTGATGCATATTGGCGGGGCAAATAAGTGTCTAAACGAAGAAAAAGTCAAGGTTTCTACGCTGTCAGAGAGGATGCGTATTAATATTACTGCCGTGTCTCGGACATTAAAAGTACTGGAAAAGAAGAATTATATCCAGCGGACAGTCAGTGCACAGGACCGCAGAATTACATATGTGGAACTGACCCCGGAGGGGGCAGAGGTACTGGCGGAAGCGGAGGAAACAATGAATACATTTACGGCAAAGGTGTTAAGCAGCCTGAAAAAAGAAGACGTAATCCGTCTGACTGCGCTGATGAACCAGCTTTATGAGGCATCAGAAGCAGAAATAGAGAAAAGAAAAAAGAAAGGTGATGTGACAGAATGAGTAGATTTTTTAAGACGTTAAAGCCTTATTGGAAATCTGTACTGCTGATTATCGCACTGCTTGTATTACAGGCATATGCAGATTTATCGCTGCCGCAGTATACATCGGATATTATTGATACTGGTATCCAGAATGGTGGTGTTTCACACTGTATGCCGCAGGCAGTCACAAAGGAAGAATTTGAACTGGCAAAGGTTTTTATGACAGAAGATGAGGTTGCAATATGGGAAGACAGTTACCGGGAAGACGGTGATGTTTACCGCTTGGATGTGACCGATGAAAAGAAGCTGGATGAATATGATGATGAATTTGTGACAGCATTTATTTTAAACAACCAGACATCGGCAGTAGAGGAATCTGCTTTTAAACAGCAGATTGCCGCACAGTCCGGTCAGGACCCTTCACAGCTTGAAAATGTTCCGGTGGAAATGCTCGGACAGCAGATGGGCATTGAACTTTCAACCTTTAAAAAAGAGATTGAAGATGTTGACGGCAATGTAGTACTTGCAGACTGTGTGGATATGCGTCCGGTCTTTCAGATGATGCTTGCACAGGGCAGAATGACAACGGATGATATTGTTTCCATGCGTGACACGTTGCAGGAAAAAATGGAGAGCATGGGCAGTTCACTGATTCTTTCCATGGGTATCTCTTATGCAAAGAACATGGACAGTGCCGCCGGTGTAGATATGGATAAGTTACAGACTGATTATCTGTGGGCATCAGGCATTAAAATGGTGCTGATGGCACTGTTAGTTGCAGTGATTACCGTATGTGTCGGTATGCTTGCGTCGCGTGTGGCAGCCGGTGCAGGACGTGATCTGCGTGGCAGTGTATACAAAAAAGTCATGGGCTTTTCCAGTGCGGAAATGGATCGTTTCTCAACGGCATCCCTGATTACACGGACCACCAATGATGTACAGCAGATTCAGATGGTGATTGTATTATTACTGCGTATGGTATTATATGCGCCGGTGCTTGGTATCGGCGGTGTTATCAAGGTATGGCAGACAGGTGCCGGAATGGGCTGGGTAATCGGTCTTGCCGTTGCGGTTATTATGGCACTCGTGCTGTTTTTAATGGTTGTTGCCATGCCGAAGTTTAAATTAATGCAGAAGCTGGTTGACGGTGTCAACTTAGTTTCAAGGGAAATTCTTACCGGACTTTCCGTTATCCGTGCATTCGGAAGGGAAAAGAAGGAAGAAGAACGTTTTGATGAAGCCAATAAAAAGCTGACAAAGACGATGTTATTTACCAACCGTGTCATGACATTTATGATGCCTTGCATGACCTTTATTATGTACGGACTGACGGTTCTGATTGTATGGGTTGCAGCACATAAGATTGATAACGGCAGTATGCAGGTGGGTGCAATGACAGCATTTATTACGTATGCAATGCAGATTGTTATGTCCTTCTTAATGCTGACGATGATGTCTGTTATGCTTCCGAGAGCGGCAGTTGCGGCAGACAGAATTGATGAAGTATTAACTGTAAAATCTGAAATTGTAGACCCTGAAAAGCCGGAAACACTTGAAAAGAAGGAAGGGGTTGTATGCTTTAACCATGTAAGCTTTAAATACCCGGGTGCGGAACACAATGCCCTTGAAGATATTGATTTTGTGGCTGAACCGGGTAAGACAACGGCGATTATCGGCAGTACGGGCTGTGGTAAATCAACGCTTGTAAACTTAATACCAAGACTTTACGATGTTACGGAAGGTTCGGTGACAATCGACGGACACGATATCCGTAACATTACCATGAATGAACTGCGTGATGAACTCGGCTTTGTGCCGCAGAAAGGTGTGCTGTTTTCCGGTACGATTGCAAGCAATCTCCGTTATGGCAGAGAAGATGCAACCGATGAAGAAATCCGTGAAGCGGCTGAAATTGCCCAGGCATCGGATTTTATTGAAGAAAAAAGTGCAAAATATGACAGTCCGATTGCACAGGGCGGTTCTAACGTATCCGGTGGACAGAAACAGCGTCTGTCGATTGCAAGAGCCATTGCAAAGAATCCGAAGGTCTTCATTTTTGATGACAGTTTTTCCGCACTCGATTTAAAGACCGATGCGGCACTCCGTAAGGCACTGGCAGAAAAGGTATCCGACAGCACGGTTATTATTGTTGCACAGCGAATCAGTACGGTGCTTCATGCAGAGCAGATTCTTGTCATGGATGAAGGCAGAATCGTCGGCAGGGGAACACATGAAGAACTGCTTGCAAACTGCGAAGTATACCGCCAGATTGCAAAATCGCAGATGTCAGAAAAGGAACTCGGACTTGCGGGTGATGCAGAAAGGGAGGAACAGTAATTTATGGAAAATAAAGATGTAAAAATGCCTCCGAAGACAAGAGGACCGATGAGAGGACCAGGCAGAGGCATGATGCCCGGAGAAAAAGCCAAAGACTTTAAAGGGTCTATCGGCAAATTACTTGCGTATCTTGGAAATTACAAAATCGGCATTATGGTAGTGATGATTTTTGCGGCGTGTGCGACCGTGTTTAACGTTGTCGGTCCAAAGGTTTTAGGTAAAGCCACGACAGCACTTTCCGAAGGGCTGATGAATAAAATCAACGGCACCGGCGGCATGGATTTTAACTATATCGGAAAAGTCCTTTTATTTGTGCTGGGATTATACAGCATCAGTGCCGTTTTCAGCTTTATACAGGGCTGGATTATGACGGGGATTACACAGAAGCTGTGTTACCGGTTAAGGAAAGAAATTTCCGAAAAAATTAACCGTATGCCGATGAAATATTTTGAAAGCAGAACTTACGGTGAAGTATTATCGCGTATTACCAATGATGTCGATACTCTCGGCATGGGTTTAAACCAGAGTATTACTACGATTATTACCGCTGTAGCGACCATGCTTGGTGTATTGGTGATGATGTTAAGCATTTCACCGCTGATGACACTGATTGCAGTCATTATTCTGCCGGTGTCAGCCGGACTGATTTCATTTGTTGTAAAGAAATCACAGAAATATTTTAAGACACAACAGGAATATTTAGGCCATATCAACGGACAGATTGAAGAAACCTACGGCGGACATACCGTTGTAAAGTCTTTTAACAAAGAGGCTTCTATGGTTAAGCAGTTTGACGAAACCAATACGGTATTGTATAAATCCGCATGGAAATCGCAGTTCCTATCCGGAATGATGCAGCCGATTATGAATTTCGTCGGAAACTTAGGCTATGCCTGTGTGGCATTAACCGGAGGTCTTCTTGCAATTCAGGGCGCGATTACAATTGGTGATATTCAGGCATTTATCCAGTATGTTAAGAATTTCACACAGCCGATTACACAGATTGCACAGGTTATCAATCAGGTACAGTCTATGGCAGCAGCCTCCGAGAGAGTATTCGAGTTCTTAGAGGAGGAAGAAGAAGACCAGTTTGCGCAAAATCCGGTACGCTTAGATAAAATCGAAGGCTGTGTGGATTTTGAAAATGTACACTTTGGTTATAAAGAAGATCAGACAATTATCAATGATTTTACCGTACATGTAAAACCGGGTCAGAAGGTTGCCATTGTCGGTCCTACAGGTGCCGGTAAGACAACGATTGTGAAGCTGCTCATGCGTTTTTACGATGTCGGCAGCGGTGCTATTTTAGTAGACGGACACAATATCAAGGACTTTAACAGACGGGAATTAAGAGATGCGTTTGGCATGGTGCTTCAGGATACATGGCTGTATAAGGATACCATTATGGAAAATATCCGTTACGGAAGACTGGATGCAACCGATGAAGAAGTTATTGCGGCGGCAAAAGCAGCGCATGCACACCACTTTATTGAAACCTTGCCGGGTGGCTATCAGATGGAATTAAATGAAGATGCAAGCAACGTTTCACAGGGACAGAAGCAGCTGCTTACAATTGCGAGAGCAATTCTTGCAGACAATCCGATTCTGATTCTGGATGAAGCGACCTCTTCTGTGGATACCCGTACAGAGATTCAGATTCAGAATGCAATGGATAACCTGATGAAGGGCAGAACGAGCTTTGTCATTGCCCACCGTCTGTCTACGATTAAAGATGCAGACGTGATTCTTGTCATGAAGGACGGCGATATTGTAGAACAGGGAAATCATGAAGAACTTCTTGCAAAGGGCGGCTTCTATGCAGAACTTTACAATTCACAGTTTGATGAGGCAGAAAGCGCGTAAGATACGGGCATTTTGATAAAAAATGGAAGTTATTAAAGATAAATATTTTAAATATTAATTCAAAACAAAGAGTAAAAAAGGAGAAACAGCCAGGCAAAGGTTTTTTCTCCTTTTTTCACGGATAGTCCTTGCAAAACTTTAGAATTTCTGTATACTTGAAATGTTAGGTGTTTTCATGGCAGAGCCGGAGGGATTTGATGAAACAGATTGCGTGGGTAAAAGTTATCCAAAACAAATATGTAAAAAGATGTATAAGTATTGTGGGAATTGTAATCGTTTTACTGGGTGCTATGCTGTTATATCATATTACAGGTTTAAGAAAAAATGAATATACAAAAAAGGAGCCATTGCTTTTAAACTGGACTGTTGTCAGTGAAAATCAGACGGATACGGATGTGGATTTGAATACATTCCGCTTTGATAATATTTTAACAGACAAAAAGACAATATATTTATCCCGTACTTTTGTGGATAAAGGGCAGTTTCAATCACCGGTACTTGTGGTTCAGACGCATAATGCAACGTTACGTGTCTTTGTGGACGGAGAATGTATTTACAGTTCCGGGCTGGAGCGGTATGACTGCGGGAAAATGGTTGGAAGCGGCATGCACAGCATTGCGATGCCTAAAGATGGAGAACAGCATGAACTGATGCTGGAATTTAAGGCAAACGGTGATTCTTATGTTACCCGGATGAACGATATTTATATTACTGATTATGCAACAATTTACACTGATTTTTTAGTGACCAACAGAGTTACTTATGCACTTAGTGTCTGCCTTTTGTTTATCGGATTTGTCCTGCTTTTGCTTGGGATGGTTATGATGCTGACGCGGACCTGGTTTACACGTTTGATATCACTGGGAATTTTCTCGCTGATGGTAGGTTTATGGACGATGGGAAAATATAATATCCTACAGATTTACCGGGTACCGATATGGCTGTGTACCTTTATTGAGTATGCCAGCATGTATATCGGTCCGCCGTCTCTGCTGCTTTTTTTCAGGGATTATCCGAAAAAAGCAGACAGCAAATGGATAACGTGGATGTATTACATAATTTTCTGGGTAGATAGCGGTGTGACGGCACTTTTATTTGTGCTTCATTTTTCAGGTGTCTGGCATCTTCCGCATATGCTTCGGCTGGAACAGGCATTTGTAGCAATTGTCTGTGTTTATCTGATTATATTAATGATTGCCTGTGTCAGAAAGGGAAACCGGCAGAGCAGACTGGTTATCTGCGGTGTGATTTTGTTTTTGCTGTGTATCGGAGCGGAATGGTTAGGTTATATGGCAGGAAAATACTGGGGGCATGAAATGTCATGGACAACAGGATTTTCATCTTTGGGAACTGTGATTCTGATTAGTATTTTACTGCTCTCATTAAGCTGGGATATTGCGGGAAAAATGGTCGACGAAAAAGAACAGGCAGTTCTTTATAAAATGGCATATACGGACAATCTGACGGGACTTTATAACCGCCGCTTTTGTGAAGAACGATTAAAATCATATTGTTATAATAACATTCCATTTACAATTTTTAATTTTGATATGAATGGGCTGAAAGCCACGAATGATACCCATGGGCATAGCAGTGGGGATAAGCTGATTAAGGGGTTTGCGGATATTTTAACAAAGACGTTTGGGGACAAAGGTATCGTTGGCAGAATGGGCGGCGATGAATTTATTGTAATTGTAGAAAACATCGAAGAACTTAATTGTCAGGAAGAAATCCGACATTTTCAAAAAATTATGAGTGAGGCAAATAAAGCACAAAGTGGGTATGTTTACAGTACGGCATACGGCTATGCAGACAGTTCTGAAATTGTGTCAGACGGTGAAATACGCGATGTCAACATGGTTTACAGACTGGCGGATAACCGCATGTATGAGAATAAAAAGACATGCCATGATGCAAGAAAATAGTTAGAAAGTGGAAGGAACAAAGGAATTTATGAATAGGACTTACGACAAATTTCAGGTAGTATTACTAAGCGAAGTAAAAGGGAAAGACAGCAATGCGTTTATTTTTGAATTACGTCTTACTTCGGAGGACAATTGTCGTATCAGAATTATAGATTTTGACGCATTTGATATTGACGGAAACAAGTACAGCGCGGGAGCGGATAAAATCAGTACAACAGATGTGATTTTAGGACACAGCAAATTTTTTGCCGAAACCAAAAAGATTAATGTAAAAATCAGTTCGCAGTTTAAAGCAAGAATCGGCTGTATGGCAGTCTTAACGGTTGCCTGTATCGAAGATAAACAGCAGATGAAATTCTGTTTCCAGAGAAAAGGAACAAACCGCTGGGATTGTGTCGGTGTGGAATTTATGGAGTATGAAGGTCTTCCGGCAGCAGAAGAAGAACCGGTGGAAACAGAAGAGGCTTTAGAACCGGTTGAAGAACTGACTGACAAAGCAGAAAAACAGGTACAGGCGCAGACGGAAGCACTGACACAGACTGGAGCTTCGGCAGTGAAAGAAGACGGTGAAGAACAGGCAGCAGTGGTAGTACAGGATTCTCCGGCAGAAGACATCCCGGCAGCACAGGATGAAAAAGCTGCAGCAGAATCACTTGAAGAATATCTGGAAAGAGAAGGCACAGAGTCCGTCTTAGGGCTGTCCATGAAGGAATTTGTCAACCGTTTTGCATTAGGTACACAGACAGTAGAAGATGTTTTAAAGCAGTTAAATGTCAATGTGGCGCAGGAAGAAGAACCGACAGAAACAATCAGTCAGTCGGCGCCGGTATCCCAGCCGGAGGAAGAAGAGCAGGAGCAGTCCATAGAAGACTATTTAAACAGTCTGATTGAATTTGATGAAAAATCATCAGAAACCATCGGCCTTGCCGTTTCTAATATGAGAATCCGTGCAGAAGAACAGGGGGACACCGTCTGTCCGGTTCTTTACTGTGAGGTCAGCTATTCCAAAGAAACCTATGTATTGGTGCGCTGTCCGATGATAAAGGTGATTTTTTACGATGCAAAGGGATGTATCGACAATGTTGCCATGCATCCGGTATCCCGTATCCATACAGGTCAGGATATTGTTGAAATGGCATTTAAGAAGTCCACAGTGAAAAATTGGAAAAACAAGAGCAAAATCAAAGTACTCGTAACGCTGTAAAATAGATAAAACATTTTTTTTGGTTAAAACATAAAACATAAAAAATAAAAGAATTAAAAGAAGAAAGCTGCGCAGCCGGAACAAAAAACGGCTGTGCAGCTTATTTTATAAAGTTCTGAAAGCTTAAAGGATGTTGGCTGATATGCAGCTGGTATATCGATATAAAGGATTCTGATAATTACGGTTTTTAAAACTACATCATATTGAAATAAATGTAATATCATCTTGACAAAAAAACAAAGAAGCAGTATAACATAAATAGTTTGAGAATCAAAACATTGTGTTTCTGAACGAAAACAAAATACTGTTATGGCAGATGAGAAATTACCTGCGGAATGGAGATTAATATGAATAATCAGTTACCACAACTTATATTAGGAGATGTTATTGTGCCGGTGCCGGTGATTCAGGGCGGCATGGGTGTTGGAGTGAGTCGAAGCCGTCTTGCGGGAGCAGTTGCAAAAGAAGGCGGTATCGGTGTGATATCAACAGCACAGATCGGTTATGACGAGGAAAATTTTGAAAAAAATCCGGCGGAGTGTAACCGCAGGGCAATAATAAAACACATTGCGCAGGCAAAAGAGATTGCAGGCGGAAACGGACTGGTCGGTGTGAATATCATGGTGGCATTAAAGCATTACAGACAGCACATTGAAACGGCGGTAGAAGCGGGTGCAGATGTCATTATTTGTGGTGCGGGACTGCCGGCAGATTTACCGGGAATTGCCCAAAACTATGCGCGTGAGCATGGAAAAAAGATACCAAAGCTGATGCCGATTGTGTCTTCCGCGAGAGCGGCGGGAATTATTTTAAAAATGTGGGACCATCATTACCATACGGTGCCGGATTGTATTATTGTGGAAGGACCGATGGCAGGCGGACATCTTGGATTTCAGGAAAGTGTATTGGAAAATATTGAAAATATCGATTTTGACGCGATTCTTTGCGGGGTCATTGACAGCAAAAAGCCATATGAGGAGAAATACACAAAAAAGATTCCGGTTGCGGCGGCAGGCGGTATTTTTGACAGACAGGATATTGACCATGTGCTTTCATTAGGTGCAGATGCCGTACAGATTGCAAGCCGTTTTGTTGTCACTAAAGAATGTGATGCATCTGATGCATACAAACGTGCATATATTGAGGCGGGAAAGGGTAATATACAGATTGTAAAAAGTCCTGTCGGCATGCCGGGACGTGCCGTGCGCAATGCATTTATCAGACAGGTTGAGCAGCACAAACAAGAAATTACCGGCTGTTATCAGTGCCTTGAAAAATGTAACCCGAAGGAAGTGCCGTACTGCATTACACAAGCGCTGATTCACGCCGTGAAAGGCGAATTAGAGCAGGGGTTAATTTTCTGCGGTGAAAATGTTTCCAGAATCCATGAAATGACAACCGTACCGGAACTGATGCGGGAACTGACACAAGGTTGACATAACACCCCGGTATTTAGTACTATAGTAAGTGAAAAAGAACGAATGGAGAAACCAATGAAAGAATTTTTGCGTGCTAAGATTTTTGCACTTTCACAGTATCTGGAAATGCTGCTTTCGCTGATTTTAGGACTGGTTATTGTAATTCTTGCAGGGAAACTGCTGATGGACGTATTTAATCCGCAATATATTTTTGCAGGAGAAGACGTCTTTGCATATTATCTGGAAACTGCAATGAATCTTGCGATTGGTGTGGAGCTTATTAAAATGCTTTGCATGCACTCGCCGGGAACTGTTATCGAGGTCCTTTTATTTGCAATTGCAAGACAGGTTGTTGTATCCCATTCTTCTGTGATACAGACACTGACCGGGGTATTTGCAATTGTTGTGCTGTTTGCTACAAGAAAATATCTGTTTATTCCACACGATGAGGTAGAAAAGATTACCGTACGCGGTAGTATGACTGTAGCAATGGCAAACCGTGTTGCTAAAATCAAAATACCGGAAACAGATGGAAAACTGCTCCGTGATGTGATTGAGAAGCGGATTTGTGAGGAAAGCCTTTCAAAAGAAATCGGAACCTGCGTGGATTACGATAATTTTGCATTATGCATTGCAAGTATCAGAGAAGGTAAAGTAACAAGAGTTGATATTTTAAAAAATAAGGATTGATAAGGAGTAAAATTATGGCAATTGTACATGTGACAGGTGAAAATTACGAAAAGGAAGTATTACAGTCTGATAAGCCGGTATTGATTGATTTCTGGGCATCATGGTGTGGACCGTGCCAGATGTTAGGACCGGTCATTGAAGAAGTTTCAGAAGAAGTGACGGATGTAAAGTTTGTAAAAGTAAGTACTGAAGAAGCACCGGAACTGGCAGAAAAATTTTCTATTATGTACATTCCGACACTGGTACTCATGGAAAATGGAACGGTTGTAAATAAATCCACAGGCTTTTTACAGAAAGAACAGATTTTAGAACTTCTGAATACAAAAAATAAAAAAAATTAAAAAAAATTAAAATTTTTGTTGACAAATGAAGTTTGAAAGATTATCTTATTACTTAATTCAACAGTCAAATGCAGAGAACAGGAAATGACTTTTTCAAATCACCGCTCACAGAGAGCCGTAAGATGATGAGAAGCGGCAGCAAGGAATGAAAAAGCCCTCACCTGCGAGCAGTTCCGGTGAAAGGCAGTGTAATTGTATACAGCCTAGTAATTGGAATCGGTACCCATCGTTAACAGGGCATGCCATAGAGTCGGTATCCTATTGATTCTGACAGCAGTGGCAGTAGAGAGGCCGGGATATCCGGCAAGCAAAGTGGTAACGCGGAAGTAATGTTAAATCAGCCTTCGTCTTTGCACCAAATCATTTAGATTTGTGTGGAGACGAAGGCTTTTTTGATACTATGGACAATGCGTACAGAGTGTTTGACTGATGAAATATATCATAATAGGAGAGTGACATCTATGAACACTTTAGTAATTGTTTTAATTGCAGCTGTTATTTTATTCGGCGCATATGTTGTCTATGGCCGTTGGTTAGCCAACAAATGGGGAATTGACCCTAAGGCAGAAACACCGGCAGTAAAGTACAATGATGGTAAAGATTTTGTTCCGACAAACGGATGGACAGTATTTAGTCATCAGTTTTCATCTATTGCAGGTGCAGGTCCTGTAACCGGTGCAATTCAGGCAGCGGCATTTGGCTGGTTACCTGTACTCCTCTGGATTCTCATCGGTGGTGTGTTCTTCGGTGCCGTTACAGATTTCGGTGCTTTATATGCTTCCGTTAAGAACGAAGGAAAGTCCATGGGTATGATTATTGAAAAGTACATCGGTAAATTCGGACGTAAGATTTTCTTACTGTTCTGCTGGTTATTTACATTAATTGTTATTGCAGCATTTGCCGATATGGTAGCCGGAACATTTAATGCGTATACAGTTGTTGACGGACAGTCACAGTTATCTGCAGCTGCTTCAACAAACGGTTCTGCCGGTATGGTATCTATCATGTTTATGGTATTTGCCGTTGTATTTGGTCTGATTCAGAAGAAATGGAATCTTTCAGGCTGGAAAGAAGCCGTTGTTGGTATCGTATTTATCATTGCTTCATTTGTAATTGGTAACTACTTCCCAATTGAATTAGGCAAGAACGCATGGAGCTATATCACATTTGTATATATCTTTTTTGCAGCAGTTCTTCCAATGTGGCTGATGAAGCAGCCTCGTGACTACATGACAACATTTATGTTCATTGCCATGATTGTCGGTGCAGCACTTGGTCTGGTTGTAGCTCATCCGTCTATGAACCTTCCGGTTTATACAGGATTTAACAATGCAAAGCTTGGAACAATGTTCCCAATCCTTTTCGTAACGGTTGCCTGCGGTGCTGTTTCAGGTTTCCACAGTCTTGTATCTTCCGGTACATCTTCTAAGACTGTAGCAAATGAAAAGGATATGCTTAAAGTTGGTTACGGCGCTATGATACTTGAAAGCTTACTTGCTGTTATCGCTCTTTGTGTTGCAGGCGCAGCCGCAGCAGCAGACGGAACAGCCGCTACTGGTACACCGTTCCAGATTTTCAGCCGTGGTGTTGCAGGTTTCTTTGAAATGTTTGGTGTTCCGGTACATTTCGCAACCGTATTTATGACAATGTGTGTATCTGCACTTGCTCTTACATCACTTGATGCCGTTGCCCGTATCGGACGTATGAGTTTTCAGGAACTTTTCAGCGTAGATGATATGGAACATGCAGAAGGATGGAGAAAGTTACTCTGCAATACATATTTCTCAACAGTAATAACACTTCTTTGTGGTTTCGTACTCACAAAGATTGGTTATGCAAACATCTGGCCGTTATTTGGTTCAGCAAACCAGTTATTAAGTGCACTTGTAATTCTTACACTTTGTGTATTCTTAAAGGTAACAGGACGCAGCAACAAGATGCTGTTCCCGCCACTTATCATTATGCTTTGTGTAACATTTACAGCACTGGTACAGCGTACAATCGCTATGGTTAAGGCAATCCAGACAGCAGCATCTGTTACAATTCCGGCAGGTACTGCTACATGGGGAAGCGTATTTATTGCCAACGGGCTTCAGCTTATTATTGCAATTCTGCTGATTGTACTTGGTCTTATCATTGTTGTAAATTCAGCTAAGAGTTATGCAAAGAGTGAGAAAAACTCAGAAAAGGCAGCTTAATTCGTATAGCAGCTATATAATAAGAAGCTTTACATAAAAACTCCCGGATTTTTTCTATATCATATATAGAGAGGATTCGGGAGATTTTTGCATAGGAACGGCAATCCCAGCGATAAAAATATTGAAATTCTGTCGTGTTCATAGTAATATATAAATAGTGTGAAAAACCTTAAATTTAAAATAAGAAGACACAATATCGTAAAAGACAGGGGAATAAATAATATGGAACAGGTTGTTTTTGGTGGAAGAATGAATATCCCAAAGGGGACAACATTTTTTAAGACAGGCGAAAACGTTGAACATGTATATCTGTTAGTGAATGGACAGGTACGTGCAAAAAGCGAATATATGAAGATGAATCTCGATAACGGAGCACTGTTAGGAATTCTTGATATTTATTCAGAAGAATATCTTTTTGATTATGAGGCCGTTACGGATTTGATTGTATTGTGCTTTGACATTGCACATGCAGACGGTATTCAGAAGCTTTTAAAACTGGGTAAAAACTATCAGGAAATTGCTGTGAATTCTTTATTTGCGCAGTTTCATGAAGTGTATCGGTTATATGAAAAAAGCTTTTTGTCTTATGCATCAGAAATGGATGATTTTAATGTCATTGATAAAGAAGAAGATTCTGCAAAGGTGGATATGGAAATCTGCACCTATATGAATCAGATATACGCATTGGATAAAAAAGTTTTTCATGAACTTTTTACAGCCGGGGAAATGATAGCATATGAACATCTGATTACCGGTTCAAAGCTGGTAGCGGATATCAACCGTACCGCGTTAAAACTGGTGGATGTTTTAGGAAAGGCAGCACTTGGTATTCAGGACGATGAAGCCCAAAATAAAGCAGCAGACGACCTTTCGGATGGTGAAGATACGGCAGAAGAAGGCATGGATGAAAGTGCTTATGACTATGCACTGGTTGAGAGTGAACTGGCAAATTCCATGAAGCAGATTCTGGATTATTCCCAGATAGATGAAAAGGAAGCTTCCAGATTTACCCTCATGGTTTCACAGTATATGAATCTGCCGGACAGAAATACTTCGGACAACGATGTCAGAAAATTAAGAAAAGATATTGCAGAGCAGTTCTATCAGATTTATGAAAATGTTTTCTTACATTCATTAAAGGATACTTCTCTTAGCAGGGCAGTCGAATTGTTCCTGAATTTTGGCTTTATGGATGAGAAGGAATTTGATAAAAAGGGATTGGCGGAACTGTATTATTTCAAGCCGGACTTATCGGGTACGGAATTTTCTATTTATACCGTATATGGCTGGCTGAAAGCAATATACGAGGGAAAAAGAGAACCGTCCAAAGATGAATTTGACCAGGATTATAAAGAAAACGTAAGAAAAGAAAAGGCAATGCACCATCTGTCGGCAGCAGAAGAAACAAAGATGCTGTCTGACCAGACAGCCAAAGTGCAGTTTGAAATCCGTAATATGTTTAAGGTTATCAATCGTCTGACAACGAATGAAATTACAATTTTCAGCCCGATTCTGACACAGAAGAAGTTCAGTAAGAGCATTCAGAAGTCGTTTCTGTCAGCAAAGAAGCTTTCCGAGGCGATGCGTGCGATTATGAAGGTGGATTATTCACTGTTCCACAGAGAGCAGATGTATTATGACCCGGAAAATAAAATCGATAATATTGTAGTCATGAAACAGGTCCTTCCGGACTTTATCCTGATGCCGAATGTCGGCAGCAGAGGTATCATGTGGCAGGATATTTCGGAAAAGAAAAGAGATACACCGGCAAGATTTGTGCTTTCTGCATTTTTCAACGGCAATCTTGAAAACAGTCTGATTAACATGGCAGCAGTTTACCGCTGGGAAATCTGCCGTACTGTACAGGGCAATTACTGGAATGATGTCAGAGAACATTCTCTTACATCCGAGTACTGCGATTATGTACAGTTTTACCGAAAGAATAAAGATCTGACGGAAGAGGCCAAAGAAAAAATCAGGGCACAGTTTAAGAGCTGTCGTAACAGTTACCGTGAAATGTTTGCAAAGGATTATGACGTATGGGTTAAATACGAATCCCAGAACTCTATCCGCTTAAATAAGGTTGTGAGAGGAATTCTTTATATGTACTGTCCGTTTGCGGCAGAATATCGGAAAAAGCTTGAATCGCAGCCAATCTTTAATGCGGCATCAGCACGGTTTAACAGAGAAAATACAAAGAAAGTACGTGAGTTAAAGACATTTAATTCCAACGTATTAAAAAGAGGCGGACAGGTTACTGAAGTGTTACAGAAGAATCTGGATTTTTATGAATTAGGATAAGAAGAAGGAGAAGACAAATGTTTAGTCAGTTATTTGGTGAATATCTGGTAAGTGAAGAAGTACTTACACCGGAGCAGTTAAGAGAAGTATTGGATGAACAGGCAACAGCAAAGGTCCGTCTGGGAACGATTGCGATTGCAAACGGATATATGACACAGAACGAAACGGAAGAAGTCAATCATTTACAGACACAGTATGACAGACGTTTCGGTGATATTGCGGTAGAAAGAGGCTATTTATCAGAACGGGAAGTGGATGAACTTCTGGAGCAGCAGGGTTGCGCATTTATGAAGTTTTTGCAGATTATGTTTGAGAAAAAATATATTACTGCCAGCGAACTGGATGAATATCTTGACAGCTTTCAGACATCCAAGGGCTTTTCAAAGTCCGAAATGCAAGCGTTAAAGGAAGATGATATTGACGGGATTGTACCGTTGTTTGCATTTTCTGCAAAACCGTATGTAACTGATATTGTGGCATTGATTTTGAGAAATCTGACAAGATTTGTTACACAGGATTACTATATCGGTTCAATTAAACGTGTGACAGAATTCCGGTATCAGAGTATTATCGGACAAAAAACATACGGTTCCCATGTTATTTATACAGCATTTGTGGCAGGGGAAAATGAAGACGGATTGCTTGCACTTGCATCCGACTTTTCAAAGGAAGAATTGTTACAGGTGGACAGCTATACATATGACACATTAAGCGAACTGGTTAATATGTGCCTTGGTCTGTTTGTAACGGCAATCAGCAAGGGTGAGTTATTTGCAGATATCGAACCACCGTTTGTCTATGAAAACCAGACACTGACCGGGGACGGATATATTGTTCCGCTCTATGTCCATGGTAAAGAGGTAGAAATTTTTATTGCTGTAGACAGTGATGTTCAAATCGGTGTAAAGCCGACATCTATTGATATTCAAAAATGTGCCGACAGTGAGGTAGCAGACGGTGTTAAAAAGGTCATGATTGTAGATGATTCTGCTTTTATCCGTAAGACATTAAGAAATATTCTTGAAGAAGCAGGCTATGGTATTGTCTGTGAGGCTGTAAACGGAGAAGAAGCCGTTCAGTTATATAAAGAGTATAAACCGGATATTGTTACAATGGATATTACGATGCCGGTTATGGACGGTGTTACGGCATTGGAAAAGATTAAAGCATACGATAATACAGCAGATGTCATTATGGTGACGTCAGCCGGACAGCAGAAGAAAGTGATTCAAGCATTAAAGCTGGGGGCATATGAATTCTGCATGAAGCCGCTGGATAAGGATGAATTGTTAAAAGTATTTAAAGAACTGAATGCATAAAATACATAAAAACGGGAATAATACAGGTATTGCAAAAGTATATTTTGTAGTGCCTGTATTTTAAAATTGTACTAAATTAAGAACTATGCAAAAGAGTATTGATTTTCTGATACATGAATGATATTATAATGCACGTAAGGATTGTTACAATATTGTCAAAGTTGCGATGAGCAATTTTTTTTATTTAGCAATCAGTGTATACAATGTGCAGAGATTATGCAAGGAGGAATTCAAAAATGTTACAGAAGGAACAGTGGAATGGTTTCGAAGGTAGACTTTGGAAAGAAGAAATCAATGTAAGAGATTTCGTTCAGAACAACTACAAGCCATATGATGGTGATGAAAGTTTCCTTGAAGGTCCTACAGAAGCAACAAACAAGCTTTGGGGAAGACTTCAGGAATTACAGAAAGAAGAAAGAGCAAAGGGCGGCGTACTTGACATGGAAACAGAAGTTGTTGCCGGTCTTACAGCATATGGTCCTGGATATATAGATGAATCAATGAAAGACCTTGAAAAAGTTGTAGGTCTTCAGACAGATAAGCCATTAAAGAGAGCATTCATGCCTTACGGCGGTATCAAGATGGCAGAAGAATCTTGCAAGAACTACGGTTATGAACCAAATCCGGAATTACACAAGATTTTCACAGAATATCATAAGACTCACAATCAGGGTGTTTTCGATGCTTACACACCAGAGATGAGAAAGGCTCGTCACAGCCACATCATCACAGGTCTTCCGGATACTTATGGCCGTGGACGTATCGTAGGTGACTACAGAAGAGTTGCTCTTTACGGTATTGACTACCTTATGGAAGAAAAGAAGAAAGATCATGCAAACTGCGGATGCGGAACAATGACAGACGATGTTATCCGTTTAAGAGAAGAAATCTCTGATCAGTACAAGGCTTTAGCAGGCATGAAGAAGATGGCTGAAAGCTATGGTTATGATATTTCACAGCCAGCTAAGGATGCTAAGGAAGCTGTTCAGTGGTTATACTTTGGTTACCTTGCTGCTATCAAGACTCAGAACGGTGCTGCTATGTCAGTAGGTCGTGTATCTACATTCCTTGATATTTATATCGAAAGAGATCTTGAAGCTGGAAAGATTACAGAAAAAGAAGCTCAGGAATTAATCGATCATTTCGTTATGAAGTGCAGAATGGTTAAGTTCGCAAGAATTACATCATACAACGAATTATTCTCAGGTGACCCTACATGGGCTACTCTTGAAGTAGGTGGTACAGGTATTGACGGACGTTCAATGGTTACAAAGAACGACTACAGATTCCTTCACACACTTGAAAACATGGGACCTTCACCGGAACCAAACTTAACAGTACTTTACTCATCAAGACTTCCTGAAAACTTCAAGAAGTATGCTGCTAAGATTTCTGTTGATACATCTTCAATCCAGTATGAGAACGATGATGTTATGAAGGTAACATGGGGCGATGATTATTCAATCTGCTGCTGTGTATCTGCTACACAGACAGGTAAGGAAATGCAGTTCTTCGGAGCTAGAGCTAACCTTGCTAAGTGTTTACTTTACGCTATCAATGGTGGTGTGGATGAAAAAGATGGTAAGCAGGTTGGACCAGCTTTCAAGCCTATTACATCAGAATATCTTGATTATGATGAAGTTATTGAAAAGTTCGATGTTATGATGGATTGGTTAGCAGACCTTTATGTTAATACACTTAACCTTATCCAGTATATGCATGATAAGTACTACTATGAAGCAGCAGAGATGGCTCTTATTGATACAGATGTTAAGAGAACATTTGCTACAGGTATTGCTGGTTTCTCTCATGTAGTAGATTCACTTTCAGCTATTAAGTATGCTAAGGTTAAGACAGTACGTGATGAAGAAAAGGGTATTGTTGTTGATTACCAGATTGAAGGCGACTTCCCTAAGTATGGTAACGATGATGATAAGGCAGATGATATAGCTGTATGGCTTCTTAGAACATTCCTTGAGAAGATTAAGAAGAGACATACTTACAGAAATTCAGAGCCTACAACATCTATCCTTACAATTACTTCTAACGTAGTTTATGGTAAGTATACAGGTACAATGCCTGACGGACGTAAGGCTGGTACACCATTATCACCAGGAGCTAACCCAAGCTATGGTGCTGAACAGAATGGTCTTTTAGCTTCACTTAACTCACTTACAAAGCTTCCATATGAGTGGGCATTAGATGGTATTTCTAATACACAGACAATGAATCCGGATGCTTTAGGTCATAATGAAGAAGAAAGAGTTGCTAACCTTGTAAACGTTATGGATGGATACTTCGATCAGGGTGCTCATCACCTTAACGTAAATGTATTCGGTAAGGATAAGTTACTGGATGCTATGGAACACCCAGAAAAGCCAGAATATGCGAACTTCACAATCCGTGTATCTGGTTACGCTGTTAAGTTCATCGACCTTACAAAGGAACAGCAGATGGATGTAATCTCAAGAACATTCCACGACAGAATGTAATCTGGAATTCTGAAAACGCCGTAAATACAGTGTTTATGCGACTTTGAGATAATATCAAGTTATCGTAACTTATCATAATTTGGTGTAAAATCTTAATTAATTGGTGTAGTAAATGGTGTACTAAATGGTGTAGTAACAGGAAAGAGCACAAAGATATTAATATAGGGTATATGTCTAAAATAAAATTGACATATACCCTATTTTACTGTATAATAAGAATATTAAATGACAAAATAAAATACAAATAATAACGAGAAACGAGGTAAAAAGTAATATGAAATCTGTGTTTCCTTCTAAGGAAGCTTTTTTCTATTTTTCCCAAAATAAAAATCAAAAATATAAGCCTCTCGACAAGGAAAGTAGTAATAAACCATATATGACTCTAGGATGGGGGAGTAATATTGTATACATAAAAGACGGTAATGGCAATTATTTTTATATTACAAGTGAAAGCGAGTGACAAAGACACCTAAAATGAAAAATGTATCGTATAGTAGCATTATTGAAAAATCTAAGAATAATCGAAATCGTAAAAAATAGGCATACAGATTTTTATTTCTGTATGCCTAAAATTATTATTTTGATTTTCGTTCAAGATTTATCATGTGTACTTTGTCCATTAGCGGCGTTTTAATTTTATTGCTTTTGCAAGAGACCAACAGCGCTGGAATGTCTTTATTCAAACAATGTGAGTCATAATAAGGTTGCTCTGGATATACATAAGTATGTGATGGATTAACTCGCTCGTCAGCAACAAAACACTGTCTTAAACGCTCATAGTGAATTCCAAAAACCTTGGCAATGTCAGCAAATTCGTTACAAAACGTTACCTTGGTTGCTATCCAGCAATTTTCCATGTATTTTGCTAATTCCGCAGTTTTCCAGTCAACATAGATGTAATTAAAAGTCCCATCTTTGACCCTTGAATATAGTTGAGCAACTTTGCAACAATAATCTTCATTTCCACCAAGAACAACGAAATTAGGTGACTCTAAGCTATGTTGTGTTGTGCCGTAATATTCAGGCGAGATTACTACATTGTCTTTACCAAGCAATTCACAAGTTCCTACTGGCACAGCAGATTTAATTATAATGACATCTGCATCAACTCTATCACAAATCCATTGAACTTCAGAAATATCACATTCTCCATTTTCCTTCATTTCGGTAGGAACACAAACAAAAGCAAAATTATAATGCTCATTTAATAATTCGTCTGATTTATGTCTGTCCATATACTTATCATATATTTTGAAAAACTTAGACATTGATGTAAATTCCTTTAAAATATGTTTCCCGATATTTCCATAACCGCAAATTAAATTTTTCATTTTTGAATTGTCCTCCGTTATATTAATTGTACTATATTGTTATTCTCTTTTATAATCGTATCGTATTGATGAACAATTCTAAAAAGTTTAAGCTCGTTATCAATTCCTGTCAAAGAAGGATTTTTTTCTTTTGCCAATCGAATGATGTATTGTTCGGACGAATTATTGTAGATTTTATCATTAATTATTTTTGCTTGTTTGTAAAATTCGACCAATGCCTCTTTTATTCCTACACATATACCCGCATTTAAAAATTTGTGAGTACCAGAGATTTTTAGCAGCTCCTGTAATGGTTCTACGACTGCATTTGGATATGGTACAGGTGTGGCATTATATACCACGGGAATTTTATATGAAAGATATTTTTCAATAAATGTAGCATCCAAATCATTAACAATTAAAGTGTCTCGTCCGTCTAAAATTAAAACATAATCGGTTTTTATCTGTTCCAAACATTCTAAAATATGATTAATTTTCATGCAGTTATTCCATTTCTGTTCATTAATTGCCGTATTGAAGATAGGAATATTATTATATGTACATTGCTTAACAATGAATGATTTATCATAACAACTCTGATTCATAATAGAAATAATGGACAGATTGCTATCCATTTGAATAGGTCTGTCCAAATTCTCGCTGATAATATTTTCATGTCCTATAATTCCCGTGCCGGGGAAGTGAAGCACGTAAAGGTCTTCATTGTTTTTATTCTGATATTTTTTGTGCTTCATAATATTTTTCAACCTCACTTGTAATATAATCATTAGTATACCCATATTCTATGATATCTTTATTGTTATACATTTCTTCTGTATAATTATCTAATATCCATTTACATAACACCTGACAATAAATAAGGTTATAAGTCTTATTGTTGAGTAAAGTTATATATATATGTTTAATATCGAGATACGCATATTCCTCAAAGGATTCATTACTCGCGTGATAAAGAATAGCATCTTTTTCAGAATACATTTCATACATATTTTTAAGATTAATCTGATCTTCAATTTTAAACGTAAATGGCTTAGATTCGCCTGACGACAGCTTAATATTTAGCCCATTAGTAATAAACTCTTGACATTTATTCTTAATTGAAGAAACAAGATTCTCTTTGACCATTTCCATGTTAATAGATATTGGAATTTCAAACAAAAAATATTTTTCTTCATCAAGACGTTCAATATCATCAGAGATAAGTTTTACGTTTACTGTAAATTTTTGTTGCGAATTGATTAAAAAATAATGTATTTCGTCTGATACTTCGTGATAATTCAAAGAAGTATTGTCATTGATAATTTGTTGAGTGTACTCATCAGAATCTTGGAAGCCATAAAATTGTCCATTTTCGTCATAAAGTATATAAAACACCTATTTCCACCTCCCTACAAAAAACATCGAAAAGTAATCTGCTGCTTCATTATACCCATATGGGTAATGACGAACATCAATCGAAGAAGTATTTTTTTCACTGAAGCTAACCAAATTATTACCGGAAGCATCAGAAGATATATTCTGTTTGCCAAAAGCAAAATATTTATTATTTACAAATGACACGGGAAAAGATATTGTTTTCTTACCACTGCCTTGAGACACATTCTGACGGCTATTGTCATTATGTATCTCGATGAAAATCATTTGAATGCCATTGGTATATCGAATATAGTAATAATTAGTACCAGAGCCTGAACCATAACAATCTGAAAATACATAATTATCGCTTGAACCATAGCTCTCTATACCACTTGTTGCAAAATCATCCATATTATAACTATGACCAGAAGTTCCAGCAAGTCTCATCCACCAGTTCGGTTCTGTACCACTGCCACCGCAAAACGTTACTCTTGGGAACTCATACCTGCAACTTATAACAGCATGGGTATCTGCACCGCCAAAAGCAATACCAGAAGCATAGTTGCCCTCAAACCATGACGGCGCAGTTGACTGTCCTCTAATTGTTTTAAGAAAGAATCCTGTTGTAGTTCCGTTATCATGCAAAGCCGAAAATCCAGCAGATGTATTATCTGTTAAAAAACACGTAAAATTGGGGTCTGCTGTGCCATGATTATGATTGGACGGTGGATATGAACTTGGTCTTCCAGTAATATTGTCCCATGCTACACTACTAGAACTACTGCCACCAAATTCGTACCATTCTCCCCATGTACTGCTTGAGTAGGTACGTTTGTACATATTATATGTATAATCTGGCATAAAAATTTGATATGGAGTACCTACGTTAAAATCTACAAATAATGTTGCATTACCAGCTAAAGGATTGTTTACAAGCGTGCCTGTTAGGTGATATATACCGCTTGTTGTGACATTATTCAAATCTATATCGCTGAGGCTTTCGGCTTTTAATGCATAATTAGTATAGTTACTATTATCTAATACACGCTTCCATGGTTTACCTGAAATTCCGCTACTAGAATTAGTAGTCCTATAATACAAACCGTCTTGATGTTCTGTTCCAATAGCCAGTTGACTTGTCCAAGTGGTTGCATTGTCGACCCAGCCCATGTTTAATGCATGAAACCAACCACTTCCTATAGGACTATCTTCGGTTGCAGCAATCATACCCGTAGCGAAACCTTGGCTGGCTAAATCATTAACTGTGACAGAATTAGAATCTCCGATTTCTCCTGAATTATATACTTTAATATATTTTTTTGATTCAGTTTCGGTTGCAGGGGTATATCCCAAAATATCACATACACCTTGCTTTGTCATTACCGAAGTATAGTTCTTACTATCCAATACTTTATTTCCAATCTGATAGAAATATCCTTCGGAATCAATACAACTTTTCCCTGATTTGCCTAAGTATACATTGTTATCTGTTCCATATTGCAAATATAAATCACCGTCACCATTTTCCCCATCTGAACCTGCAATCCCTCTAGCTCTGATTGGATTGTCAGTTGCATTACCTTGCACAGTAAGACTTCCTGTAAGTGTTCCTCCTGACAATGGAAGAGCGTTGTTTGCCTTATCGTATGCTGTATTCCATTTTGTTCTTTCATTTGAAGTAATATGTTTTACAGTGTCTGAAATATGTTCAACTGCGTTATTCCATGCCGTAATTAATGCAGAAGTAATACTATCTAAAACAGATTTATTGGAATGTGTATGCTTTTTATTATTGGCATCGTTCCAATTAGTACGTTCATCAGGCGTAATGTGAATTGAATTATTACCTGTATGTGTATCTAATTCCGCTTGATTTGCCTTTGTGCCAATTGCCTTATTTAATGCTTCTTCTGTAGTTTTGCTAGCAGAGATAGCATCTGCAACTTCTTTGAGGGTGTCTAACGTTTCAGGCGCACCACCAATTAAATCGGCAATTTTTTGGTCGGTATATTTGTTGGAATTAGCATAAGCATCATCAATGGCTTTTTGCTGTGCGGTAGACACAGGTTTATCAACATCAGATGTGTTATCAACATTACCAAGATTTATCTGAGATTTTGTTGTTTTATGTGGATTATCATAATCAGACGTGTGAGAATAAATCTTATCGTTCACCATTTTTACTGCATTTGCAGTAGGAGCAGTAGTTGTAGAATCAGATGAAATCGTGTTTTCAAGTTCATCCGTGAGTACAAAATGATGACTATCTAGCTTAGTTTGTAGGTCATTTGCTTTATCATTTGCGTTCTTTGCTGCTTCATTTGCTTTTTCTATGGCAATAGCAGTATCGGACTCTCTTTTATCTTCCTGTGTTTCTCGTGTGGCTTCATTGTGTTGCCTAACGTTTTCATTCGCAATACGAGTATTTTCATTTTTAACACGTTCATTTTCAGAATCAATGCGTGTATTCTCATTATTCATACGAGCGTTTTCAGAATTAATTCGTTCAGATTCTTTAGTTTCACGTTTAATCTCATTAGACTTACGGCTGTCCTCATTTTTTTCTCGAATATTTTCATGTTCCGTTACAGTTTTGTCGAGTTCTTCAACTTTATTGTTCAATCGTTTAAATTCATTATGTAATGAATTGTATTCGTCAGAACTTAAAATTGTATCATCTGATACAGCACTTGCTTCAACAATAGCATTAAAACTTGTCGTTGAAAGAACTTGATCCGTATTGATATCATACAATGAAAGAGTGGCTTTTGCTACACCAGAAGTAATCAGCATCTGTTCTGTCAAGTCGATGGTAATAGTATTGTCTGAATTAATTACACAATCGTTAAAAACAGGCTTTTTATCTGGTTTTAACCATTTAATTCTTGCTTTAATTGTATCACCGGAAATTTGATACTCTTTTCCTTTATACGTTAAAGACACAGTAATATAACGAGAATTCTTGTCATATTCTTTTGTGTCAATTGTTTTTTCTTCGTTATAATAAAGGTCTAACGAAAGATTATGGTTTAATTTAATCATTCCATCCTCCTTAAAATAAAAAGGACTGTTATTATACAGTCCTTTTAAAAGTTTATATTTATTTTAGTCTTCGATATCGCCCCACGGTGTTGACCAATCGCCGCCTAACGCTATTACACCTTCATTGCAGTCGATTGAAATACTTCTGCTCTGACTATCATTCTGCATATAAATTTGTCCAACATAGGCATGTAAATTTGCACCTTCTTTTCGGCTAAGTAAAAATTCGGTAGGAGTCAAATAAGCTTGTTCATTTTCATCGGCGACATATCTTAGATTACCGTCCACAATGTGCCAGTTGCCAATTCGACCTGAATTCGCGGTAATGTTGCCTACTATGCTTGCATTTTCCGCATATACTGCTCCATCCAATCCTACGCAAAAAATGTGCCTATCTGTTCCTGTGACCATATCACCGGCATATATTCCCCAACCTGCTGTAGTATTAATACCTACTCTATTGTCAACCGAATTAATGCCTGTTTCGCTTATTACAAATCCTCCAATATTACCACTTGTGGCAGTGATATTGCCTTTTATAGTTGCATTCTGTGAATATAATGCGCCATCACGACCAACACAAAAAATTGGATTCCAAACAGGATTAGCTTCAGTTCCCCAGTTATAGTCTGCACCTGCATAAAAAGCCCACCAGTTTGTTGTCATGCCGACACGGGTTGCAATTTGATTTAGCGAATTATGTGTGCGAGAATCAATTGCACAATCGGTAATCGTAAAACCTCCAATTTGACCGCCTGTAGCAATAATGTTTTTTGTCGTAACATCCCCTGAAAATGTACCGTTTCCAGAAGTATCAACACCCATAACAACATCACCATTTGTATTATATATAGCAAAAATATGAGATTGTTGAACTAATCCGAGCGGATCAATAATGACCTTACCAGTATTATCACTGGAAATTTGAAGATATCCACCACCAATGTAAGGTGAGATAACGTAATTGCTAGAAATTTCAGTTGTAAAACCAAGACATTTTTGTAATGTATTTCCTAAATTTTTTGCACTTTCAGCAAGCTCGTATGCAGAATTTGCTCTTGTATCATCTGTGTATCGCACCTTTTCAGTCCAATCCGAAACATTGTAACTTGTATTATCTTTGATTGATACAAGAATAGTGCCTTGTTTGTATTTTGGATAAGTAGAATTAGAACCATTTGAATTTTCGATATCAAGAATCCATAAATCTTTTGATTTATAATTATTCGGCTTAGAAACATAGATAGAAGCTTTTCCATCAATCGTGTCGAAGACTTCTTTAGATACTTCCATTTCTTTCCATATATAAGACGAAGTGTACACAAAAGTCTGCTTAGAAGTAGAAGATATATTATACCATAAATCACCAATATGTTCTTTTTTTGTAGAATTGTCTTTCCAATCAGCAGAAGGATCATTTGCCTGATACCATGTTTGTGTTTTCTTATCTAGCTGCTCTTTTGTTTCTTCAATATAATCTGCGTAATCATTTGAGATAAAATTTTGGAGTCCAGAATCATCGGTATATTTACTGGCAATTTTCCAATCAGCATCAATATAACCGCCCTCCAAGCGAGTCTGTTGACAGGTAAGGATATCTCCGTTTTTGCCTTGAACCCATAAGTCGCCAACGTAATATGGTGGCTTGGGTGTTATTGTAAAAATTTGGGCTTTTGACTTGGCTAATTCAGATAACTCGCTATCTGTAATAGTTTCCCATTTTTCACCAATCCATCTGCGGGTAACAGAATTTTTAGTATCCAACCAGACATCACCAATATGTTCTTTCTTTAACGATGGGGTAGTCCAGTCTATTGATGGGTCATCGTCTTGAGAAAATGTCTGAATACGACCATCTAGCTGTGTAAGATAGTCGTTTAATCCATCAATATCTGTAATCTCAGGAGTATTGACATTCTCCCATTTAATTTTTGCACCACCGCCAAGCGTAACATTTCCATTTTCATCAATATAGAATTGCTTTTCGCACACACTTCCTGTTGCTTTTGTGTATTGTTTTTGAATTGTAAAAGCATTGCTATTTTTACCATCATCACCGTTGGTTGTAATGAATAAACCATTGTCCGAAAATTCCATAGTATTGTTGGTATTATATATACCAAAACTATCTTCGCCAAGAATTTGTTTACCGATAATTTTTTTTGCAATAATACCATATTCCTGAATCTCTTCTTTAGTAACGGGATCAACATATACAAATTCACCGACACCAACTTCTATGGTTTTTCCATTGTTTTTGGTAAGATATAATCCATTGTTTTGCAATTTAGCCCAACAAGGATCGTAAGATGCAGTAATATCATCGTATTTCCGCATCCACAAACCATGATTATCTACAGTCATATTTTGATTATCGGCTGTAGATACAATTTTTAAATTGGTAAGATTCAACCCATTTTCAACCCAACTTGGTGCAATTGCAGCATTTGCGGTATTCTTATTCATTTGATTAACAACAGCAGGATAGCTTGAGCTTATTGACTTTGCTTGATCGAGAATTTCTTTCAGACCCAATGCATTATTTTTAGCATTGATAACATCAGAAAATTCAACGTTGATAGTCTGAATATTATCTTCAGAAAAGTTGACTTCATAACTTAGTAATCGCATTTTATAGATTGTATTATCTACTTCCATACGAATATAGTTACCAGTTTCAAAATAATTTATAATTGGTTCAAATTCTTTTAACACCAATAAATTATTAAGAGTACTACTAATTGTATACTTCATTTCCGCAGACTTTTTCAGTTCTTTTAATGCCTTTTCACGAAGTTGTTTTGCCTGTTCAATGATTTCCTCGTTTGTTAATCCATCAGAAATATAATTACTGTTTTCATACTTGTCTTCTCGAAGATAAGTAAGGTAGGACAAATAATCTGACTCACCGAGATAGGTACGTAGATTTAGCATTTTTTGAATAGTTTGCTTTTCCCATTCAAGATTAGCAATATTAGTTACAACAGATTCAATCTGCTTCGCACGTTCATTATATTCGTCTTCAATATAATTTCTTCTATTGTAATAAGGAAGATATGACTTTTCATAAAAAGGCGAATTAGACATGCCACAATTAGCCTCGTTTAGAACCTGTAAACAACCGTCATACGCATTTAAAAATGATTCCAGACGTTTAAGACAGTACAATTTTAAAGTCGATTTAAAATCTTCATCTTTTTCAATTTTAAACAAATCTGATAAGTCATCAGAACCTTCTTTTTGTATACTTCGTTTTACTTTTTGCTCAATATAAGTCTGTAAATCATCATTAACCATAACCGCTATTTCATTGCTTGTAGCGGTATCTTTTGGGTTTCCATCGTTATCTTTTACATAACTTGCAATCGTAAATCGTCCATGCCATGTTTGATTTCTCAATGTTGATCCGTCTTCAATCGTAAGTTTAAAATTCGTTGTATCTACCAAGCATTTTGCCATTCCCAACACAGCATTAGTTACAGTGTACACAGAAGTTATAGACACATCTTTGACAGCAACGGGAGAGAGTGTTGCAGAAGTTAATTTTGCAATTTGTTCAGCAGCCGTGCCAACTTCATGAGAAATATCTGGCATCATCGTAGATGTTAAATAAGCTTTATTGTCATACCCATCGTATAAATCTGTCAAAACTTGAGTGTATTGTTTTTCATTATCTTTTACTGTCCTGTCGTAATCTTTAAGCTTTTTCGCTAATTCAGTTTGCATATTTCCATAATCAGAATCAGAAAAATATGTAATATACTCACTGCCGTTTGGCGATACATCTTTTACGGCTGCACTCATAATATCGTCACCAGCAATAATTTTGAAACAGTTTTTAACTTCACTTTCATTAGAATCTAAAGTTATTTCCTGTGCCAAATTATCTTTATTAACAAAAATAGTTGTATCTTTACCATAACCTTTAACGAGTTCAGTATTGCCGCAATCAGGACAAATATCATCTTCGATTCGTTTATTGCATTTAGGACAATAATTTAACAAATCATATGCAGAGATGCTTCTATTTGTAGAATCAAATTTAAATAAACAATCGAATTCAGTAGCCACATCACCTGTAAGTAAATCGTAAACGGATGTTCCGTCTGCGCTTATTATTCTTTTTTCATTTTTTAATGTGTCATCTACGTGATTGATTTTATAATGAGGAACTCTTGATAGAATTCGATGTAAAAGCGAGAGAGAGGTGTTGGATGGATTGTAAAAAGAAGTTCTTTCATAATTATTAAATTTAATATCATTATCACTATTGATGTCTAAATTATATATATTAATTTGAGATAATTCCGCTTCGCACAAAGCAGTTGCAGTAACATTTTTTATAATTTCATCAGTTTCATTAATACTAACTGAGATTTGAAAATATTCATTAAATTCGGGTATCCATACAATCCTAAAATCGGTTATTTTATTCCATAAAGAGCATAATTCGTTATTATCTCGATGTTTATGAACTGTAAACGATAATGAATTTGCAGGATTCATATTATCTTTATACGCAATGTCGGTTACAGAATTAAGAGAGACCGTTTCAAGTTTTGTGTAAACGTTAAAAACTGATATAAGATTTGTGAATAGTTACAAATGGGCAGAGTCGATTTTCCGGATTCTGCCCATATCTGCATTATACAGGAGTTTTTTGGCATGTCAATAAAACCTGCCTAAAACAAGCTGTTTTTACAGGTTGTGTCCGATTAGACGTTCTTCAAAATAGATTTCCAGCTGGGAATGGATCTGCCCCCA
>OGDD01000075.1_pt1 | contig 88304 bp, 74 predicted proteins | sample 1570301 | NCBI WGS metagenome assembly OGDD01 (sample SAMEA2581971, study PRJEB24529) | metagenome | biome: Human gut stool | place: China | collected 2011 | reverse complement strand
CGATGCGGATGTCTGCGCCGACCGATGCGGATGTCTGCGTCGACCGATGCGGATGTCTGCGCCGACCGATGCGGATGGCAATAGTTCACGAATTAGTACGGAGAATGTATCAAAACTACATCATAATGAAGAAAGACTAACTGTAGAAACTACGCAATAAGACACACAAAAAAAAGGAGGCCACAGACCTCCTTTTTTTTATAAAATTCTAAAACGTTTACTTCATTATCACATAAAATGTTTACTTCACCATAATCTTCAACGTCTTGCCGTTGCTGAGCTTCACGATGTTCAAGCCCTTCTGCTTGCCGCTGATACGCTGACCTGCAGCATTGTAGCGTGCCACCTCTACAGCATTATCTGTAGAGCTTACGCCCTCAATGAAGGTAGAATTCTGAACAAGATTCTTTCCTGCTACATTCTCAATGCGGTTATCGATACGGCTCTTGGTGCTGTGCTTGTTGAGGAAAGCCACAACCTTGAGATCGTCCTTCTTCCATGCACTATTAACGTCAAACTCGTAAGTTGCGCTGAACTTATTGCCTTCCCATGTAACCTTGTCGCCCCATGCGCTATTGAAGTCACGTATCACATGCTGGTGATAGAAAGTGCCTTTAGCACCAGATTGATCCTTTGCCTCTACATTATCCTCCGTCAGGTAGAGTGTGAGCAGAGCACTTTCCTTGTCGTAAGCATCGTTCGATTCGCCTGTAACAACAATCACCGCCTTGCTTTCGCTTTCGTTATATGTGACAGACACGTCGAGCTTGGCATCAGCCATTGTTTTATTGAGATACTTGCTTGCATATTTGCTTATTTCGGTTGCATTGCCCGGTATCACCACATTATCTTTCTGTCCCGTCGCATAAGAAGATTTGAAATCGGGCTCGCGGTTGAACATCATGGCTGGTGCGAATGTACGTCCTCCATCGTTAAAAAGATAGAGCAACTTATTGTCACATGCTTTTGTGAGCCAGTCGGTATAGTAGCCTGCATGGTGGCATACAGCAAACACGCGAGTAGGATCTGCCTCCTCAAGATATGTGTGCAGGAATCCTGCCACTCGCGGACAGTTGCCACACTGCTCTGTAGTAAACTCCTCAATGCACAGGTTGCGCTTATACATGTTGGCAGCAACGCTGAGCTTACCCTCAGCCAGGGTGGTTGTACCACCATTCTTATGACCATTCACCTTGGTCACTTCAACCTTCACATTCTTCAGACCTTCTGTGCTGCCACATGGTATGCTTACCTTGAATGTACCGATTTTGTTATATCCAACCGATGGAGATATTGCGACATGTTGCTCGCTGCCTGCTACACCGTCAACACTGACAATATAGTCGAGACTGCTCACAGCCTCTACGGCGTTGTTTGTGAACTCTACGGATGTCTCAACATTACTATTGATAGTACCCTTTACGGTTCCGAAATCGCTTGGCATCACATCATATTCAGCAAAATTGCCCTCTACAAGCACCTGAATACTTATGTTATAACCACCCATACTGAAGTTGTACCAACCTGTATCATTGCCCAATTTGCAATAGACCCAAAGAGGCTGGTCAGCCAAGCCGTCTTCTACAGCAGAGAACGGATACGACTTAGTATCGGTATTATCAGAAAGCTGAGTATAAGTGTAACCTGCATACAGTTCTTCGCCCGCCTTGATTGGATAAGGCTCGCTGAACTTCACCTCGTTCCAACCAATCACACATTTCTCTACATTTGCACTTCTGCATACATCACCCGGCTTGGATGACGCACTTTTATAAAGACTAATCGAAGAGCTACCTATTTCCTCACAAAGTCCAAAACGCAGACCAACTATATTCTTGCCTACATATGGTTTCAGAATAGCTTCAGACAAACAGATTGCAACCTTGTTGTCTCCAGGATAATTGTAGATGCCCATGCCCTTGTGTGCAGCAGCTAAAGCATCCGAACTATAGTAGCCCACCCAACGCTGGTTGGCAGCTATCTTCTTTGCCACCTTGCGTACAACCGCACTTTGCTGTGCGAAGTTCGGACTTTGTTCTACTACACCAACTCTTTGGTGCTGCACATCCACTTGTGCACTGGCTGCAAATGACATAGCCAAGGCAGCGATTGAAAGTAAGAATTTCTTCATAGATCTGTATTTTTTAATTATTATTCGCGCCAAAGGTAATGCAAAACGAAGAGAATACAAAACAATAAACAGTTTTTTTATTATTAAAACGCCATATTTTTAATCAATCTGTTACACAAACTATTATCTTATCTCCACCACTTCAAGTCTATCGCCATCGACGCGGAAGCGCACATCGCGGTTGGCGAACTCCATGCCGTACACCTTCGTGGGGTTGTCGTGATACTGCGGACGGGGGTCGAGCGCGAGCACTTTCTCGAGCGAGGCAAGCTCTTCGGCTGTAAACTCTTTAGCTAAATGGTCGGGAAAGACGACGTGCAGACGGCGCGTGGCAGTGGTATCAACAAAACCGCTGCGAGCATCGGGATGCGAGTCGGCATAAGTGACGTAAGGCTTTATGTCATAGATAGGTGTGCCGTTCATGAGATCGGCACCAAGAACATGAATGAGCGGTCCGTTGGTTGCATCGTAATCAATGCGGTCGATGCGCACGGAAGAAAGCCCCAGGCGGTTGGGGCGGAAAGGCGAACGCGTAGCAAAGACGCCCACCTTAGTGTTGCCGCCAAGACGGGGCGGACGCACAACGGGGCTTGTCGCCTCATGCCGGTTGGCAGAGAACTCCCATACAAGCCACAGATAGTCGAAGTCTTCCATGCCGCGCAGCGCGTCGGCGTTGCGATACTTCGGCACGAACTCTATCGTTCCGCGCAGCGTGTCGGCAAGTCCGCTCTGCTTCGGTATGCCGAACTTAGTGGCAAAGGGCGAACGGAAAAAAGCTACCGGTTCTATTTCCATTGTTTCAAGTTTTTATAAAATAGCATGTGAGGAAAGGGCTATGCATCTTGTGGACTGCGATATCATTACACCTTGTGGCTACGTGATACTTTGTGGCTGCGTGATACCTTGTGGCTGCGTGGGTATGGCAGGATGCCATACCCTCCTACACAAATGTCAACACATCAACACCACACCATCTCAACACCTCAACATCTCACCATCTCAATTCACCGTAATGTGGAAGCAGCCCTGTTTAACCTCGTACTTAACGAGACAACGCTTCTGCTCGCGCATATCGCGGAGCACCTCAGAGAGCACCCACTTCAGCGTGTCGTTGCGCACCTGTCGGCGGCGCGGTCCGTCTGGATCCTCAACGGTGTGGTAGCGATTGTAGCAGATGTCGAACGTAGTGCCGTAGAGGTGGCACGAGTTCTCGGTAGCGTTAGAGTTGCGGCGACGCAACTTCTCCACGTCAGCCTTGCTGCGCAGCACCGATGTAACAATCACCTTATGTAGCGGAATCTGCTTAGTCTGCAAACTGTCGAAGAAACTCTTGCCAATGTCCTGCAACAATATCGCAGCACGTGGAACAAGATAAGGTATGCTGCTACGCATACGGTCGTCGATGTGATAGAACGGATTGCTGCCCACATACACTAACTCCGACTTACGTCGCTCGGCATCAGCACGATCGATGACTGCCTTCACACCATGACGAGCCGCAGCAGCAAGCTGCACATCGTTCTGGTCGGGGAAAGTATTGCCAAAGTGAGGCACACTATATATGCGGTTCTTCACTGGAGTGCCGTCGGCAGCGAAGAAGCGCGAGGGACGACCCAACGGCTTGGGAGATAACGTCGGCACACTCGCCACATCTTTCTTTGAGATTGCGGTTGTCGACGAAGCCAAGACTGCTTTTGCGCTATCAGCTACCGTCATGCTATCAGCAACGACAGAACTATCTGCTACTGCGACATTGCTTGCTGGCGAAGATGCCACTTCGGGGTAGGCGCAACGCAACATGGCAAGCAAAACAACCGTCACGCCAAAACCCTGTAAGTATCTTTTAGAAGAAATATTCATCATAATGACTGCAAATTTAGACAAAATCGAGGAAAATACAAAACATGTGCTCTTGTTTTTATTGTTGATTATTTTGTATTATCTCCTATTTTCATTAACTTTGCATCCAAAATCGTACACTGAATATTTTGATAGAAAGACATATCATATTAGAGGATATCGACCCCGTAGTGTTCTACGGTGTTGGCAATGGGCATCTGCAGATAATAAAATCGCTCTATCCCAAGCTGCGCATAGTGGCACGCGACAACGTGATACGCGTGCTCGGTGACGAGGAGGAGATGGCAGCCTTCGAAGAAAACGTGGAGAAAATACGCCGTCATGTGCTGAAGTTCAACAACATCAACGATGAGGACATTCTCGACATCGTCAAGGGCAAGCAGACAAAAGCCGACAGCGTGAAGGGCGTTATCGTCTACAACATATCGGGCAAACCGATTAAGTGCAAAAGCGAGAACCAGCAACAGCTCGTGGATGCTTACGAGAAGAACGACATGATATTCGCTACAGGTCCAGCCGGAACTGGTAAGACCTACCTAAGCATAGCCCTCGCGGTACGCGCACTGAAGGAGAAAACTATACGCAAGATTATACTCTCGCGTCCAGCTGTAGAAGCTGGCGAGAAACTCGGCTTTCTACCTGGCGACATGAAGGACAAAATCGACCCGTATCTGCAACCGCTATACGACGCATTGGAAGACATGCTCCCTGCAGTGAAGCTGCAGGATATGATGGAGAAGAACATCATACAAATAGCTCCGCTCGCCTTCATGCGAGGCCGCACGCTTAGCGATGCCGTAGTGATTCTTGACGAGGCGCAGAACACTACACCGGCACAGATAAGAATGTTTCTCACCCGTATGGGATGGAACACAAAGATGATTATCACTGGCGATATGACGCAGATAGACCTGCCACGCGGACAGAAGAGCGGACTCACCGAAGCACTCGACATACTGAAGGACGTGGAAGGCATCGGCTTCGTAAAACTCGGACAGAAAGACATCGTAAGACATAAGCTTGTGACACGCATCGTGAATGCATACGACGCTCACGACAAAACTCAAAATGAGGCTCACGACAAAACTCAAAATTTAAAATAGTTATGAAAGCACTTACAAAGACCGATTTTCATTTCGAAGGTCAGAAAAACGTGTATCACGGAAAAGTTCGCGACGTGTATGACATCAACGACGACGTGATTGTAATGGTAGCAACCGACAGAATCTCTGCGTTTGACGTAATCCTACCAAAGGGTATTCCGTTCAAAGGACAGGTTCTGAACCAGATTGCAGCCAAGTTCCTTGATGCTACAACAGACATCTGCCCCAACTGGAAACTCGCTACACCAGACCCAATGGTTACTGTTGGTTTGAAATGCGAGGGTTTCCGAGTTGAAATGATCATCCGCTCTATCCTTACAGGCTCAGCTTGGCGCGCATACAAAGAGGGATGCCGCGAGCTTTGCGGCGTTAAGCTGCCAGAGGGTATGAAGGAAAACCAGCGATTCCCAGAACCTATCATCACTCCGACAACAAAAGCTGATGAGGGTCACGACCTCAATATATCTAAAGAGGAAATCATCGCTCAGGGCATCGTAAGTGCTGAGGACTACGCTGTAATGGAAGACTACACACGTCGTATCTTCCAGCGCGGACAGGAGATGGCTGCACAGCGCGGTCTTATCCTCGTTGACACTAAGTACGAGTTCGGCAAGCGCGATGGTAAGGTATATCTCATTGACGAGATTCACACTCCCGACTCTTCACGCTACTTCTATGCTGACGGCTACGAGGAGAAGTTTGAGAAGGGCTTACCACAGAAGCAGCTCTCGAAGGAGTTTGTACGCCAGTGGCTCATCGAGCATGACTTTATGAACGAACCCGGACAGACAATGCCCGAAATCACAGACGAATATGCAGAGAGCGTAAGCGAACGTTATATCGAACTCTACGAGCACATCACTGGCGAGAAGTTCGACAAGACCGTTGAAGAGGGTGACATCGCAGCGCGCATCGAAAAGAACGTAGCCGACTACCTCGCTACACGTAAGTAGCAATACATAATGGGTGCAGAATATTGGATGTTGGAGACTTGGTTCACCGACATCTGATATTCTACACCCTACATTATTATATATACATACATATTATTATACGCACCAAGACATCGTTTCGCAAAATGTAGCGATAGGTGAAATATAACGAACAACAACAATGGTTTACGGACAGGAAAAGATAAAGCCCTACAACGACAAAGAAGAAAAAGGGGCGCAGGTGGAACTGATGTTCGACAACATCGCACACTCGTATGACAAGCTCAACCACCGCCTGTCGTGGAACATTGACAAGCTGTGGCGCAAAAAAGCTCTCAACCGACTGAAAGCTTACAAACCACAAAGCATTCTTGACATAGCTACGGGCACGGGCGACTTCGCCATACAGGCGGCACAGATACTGAAGCCGACGAAGGTGACGGGCACAGATATCAGCGAGGGAATGATGAACGTGGGTAGGCAGAAGGTGAATACACTAAAGCTCGACAACGTGATATCGTTCGCCAAGGAAGACTGCATGGCGCTCTCGTTCGAAGGCAACACATTCGACGCTGTGACTGCGGCTTTCGGCATACGCAACTTCCAGAACCTCGATCAAGGACTGCGCGAGATGTGCCGAGTGCTGAAGCCAGACGGACACCTCTGCATCGTGGAGCTGACATCACCCGTTAGCTTTCCAATGAAGCAGTTATTCAAGATTTACTCGCACACAGTGCTACCAGTATACGGACGACTCATCTCTGGCGACAGTATGGCTTACTCTTACCTCACGGCTACCATCGAGGCGTTCCCACAAGGCGAGCGAATGGTGGAGATACTGAAAGCGGCAGGCTTCGCCGAAGCTTCGTTCAAGCGAATGACACTCGGCATCTGCACGCTCTATCTCGCAACAAAGTAAAGTGTCAACACCCCGTCAACACCTCACCCCGTCAACACCTCACCCCGTCAACACCTCACCCCGTCAACACCTCACCCCATCAACACCTCACCCCATCAACACCTCACCCCATCAACATCTCAACATTCACACTATGGACAAGTACGGTTTAATCGGTTTCCCACTGGGACATTCCTTCTCCATCAGCTACTTCAACGAGAAGTTTACCAACGAGGGTATCAACGCTCGTTACATCAACTATGAGATTCCGCAGATAGAGGACTTGAAAGAGATACTCGCATCAAACCCAGAACTGTGCGGACTCAACGTCACTATCCCCTACAAGCAGCAGGTAATACCCTACCTCGACGACCTTAGCCCCGAAGCACGCGCTATCGGTGCGGTCAACGTCATACGTGTGACACACAAGAACAAGAACGTTATACTGAAGGGATTTAACAGTGACGTAATCGGCTTCACACGTAGCATCGAGACAATGCTCGAACCTTACCATAAGAAGGCACTCATACTCGGCACTGGCGGTGCTTCGCTCGCCATCAACTACGGTCTCAAATCGCTCGGACTTGAGACACTATTTGTGAGTCGTACGAAGAAGCCTGGCTGCATAACATACGAGGAGGTGACACCAGAACTGATTAAGGAGTACAACGTCATAGTCAACTGCACCCCACTTGGCATGTACCCGAAGGCAGATACCTGTCCCAACTTGCCTTACGAGGCAATGGATTGCCACACCATACTTTACGACCTCATCTACAATCCGGACGAAACGCTTTTTATGAAGAAAGGCGCACGCTACGGGGCCAATACCAAGAACGGACTGGAGATGCTGTTGCTGCAGGCATTCGCAAGCTGGGACTTCTGGCATTGCAATGAATAGCCCTAAAAATAGGGTTGCCATAAGCAATAAATCACCGTAGACAATAAATCAAAACTCAGAAATAAAAATTCAAAACTCACAATATGGACACATCTAACAGATACATGATGCGCGGCGTAAGCGCAGCTAAAGAAGACGTACACAACGCCATCAAGAACATCGACAAGGGTCTCTATCCGCAGGCATTCTGCAAAATTATCCCCGACATCCTCGGTGGCGACCCCGAATACTGCAACATCATGCACGCCGACGGTGCTGGCACAAAGTCGTCGCTCGCCTACATGTACTGGAAAGAGACTGGCGACCTCAGCGTATGGAAGGGCGTGGCTCAGGACGCTATCGTTATGAACACCGACGACCTGCTCTGCGTGGGCGCAGTGGACAACATTCTCGTTTCGAGCACTATCGGACGCAACAAGATGGTTATCCCGGGTGAGGTTATCTCGGCTGTAATAAACGGCACCGACGAACTCCTCGAGGACTTGCGCAAAATGGGTGTAGGCGTTTACGCTACAGGCGGTGAGACAGCCGACGTTGGCGACCTTGTGCGCACTATCATCGTTGACTCTACCGTTACTTGCCGTATGAAACGCAGCGATGTCATTGACAACGCAAACATCCGCCCTGGCGACGTAATCGTAGGTTTGGCTTCATTTGGTCAGGCTACATACGAGAAGCAATACAACGGCGGTATGGGTTCTAACGGACTCACCAGCGCTCGCCACGACGTGTTCTCGAAGTATCTCGCCGAGAAGTATCCGGAAAGCTACGACCACGCTGTACCAGAGGAACTCGTATATAGCGGCGGCTGCCGTCTTGACGACAAAGTAGAGGGTGCACCGGTCACAGCCGGACAGCTCGTTCTCTCGCCGACACGTACATACGCTCCTGTCATCAAGCGCCTGCTTGACGAGCTGCGTCCAGAAATACATGGCATGGTTCACTGCACTGGCGGTGCACAAACCAAGGTGCTGCACTTCGTTGGCGAGAATTGTCGCGTAATCAAGGACAACATGTTCCCTATACCACCGCTGTTCCGTCTCATTCAGGAGCAGAGCCACACCGACTGGAAGGAGATGTACAAGGTGTTCAACATGGGTCACCGCATGGAGATTTACGTAGGTCCAGAGGTTGCTGAGCAGGTTATTGCAATAAGCAAGAGCTTCAACATCGACGCACAGATCGTAGGACGCATCGAAGAAGGCGAACGCTCGCTCCTCATCAAGTCTGAATACGGAGAGTTCGAATATTAATAAGAAGTTGTTATGTTGAGATGTTGAGGTGGTGAGATAAGATGGTGATGTGGTGAGATGTTGAGATGTTGACATATCTCACCATAACAACACCACAACATCTCAACACCTCAACATCTCAACATCTCAACATCTCAACATCTCAACATAACAACACCACAACACCTCACCATAACAACATAACACCATCTCAACATTAAATTTGACAAATGGCAGAAAACAACAATATATTAGAAAAACTCGACGGACTGGAGGCACGTTATGAGGAAGTATCAACCCTCATTACCGACCCATCTGTAATCGCCGACCAGCAGCATTACGTGAAACTGACAAAGGAGTATAAAGACCTTGAGGACATTATGAAACTCCGTCAGCAGTATATCAATTGTCTTAACGGCATTGCCGAGGCTAAGGATATCATCATGAACGAGCAGGATGCGGAGATGAAGGAGATGGCACGTGAGGAGCTCGCCACAAACGAAGAACTCCAGCCAAAACTCGAGGAAGAAATAAAGATAGCTCTTGTACCGAAAGATCCAGAGGACGCAAAGAACGTACAGATGGAGATTCGTGCCGGTACGGGTGGCGACGAGGCTTGTCTCTTTGCTGGCGAAATATTCATGATGTACAAGAAGTACTGCGAGTCGAAGGGCTGGACAGTGTCTGTTACAAGCGAGAGCGAAGGTGCTGTAGGCGGCTTCAAGGAAATCTGCTTCGCAGTAAGTGGCGACAACGTGTACGGCACACTGAAGTATGAGTCGGGCGTTCACCGCGTACAGCGTGTGCCAGTTACCGAGTCGAACGGACGTATGCAGACCTCTGCAGCAACCGTAGCCGTACTTCCTGAGGCAGACCCATTCGAGGTAAATATCAACGAGGGCGAAATCAAGTGGGACACCTTCCGCTCTTCAGGTGCAGGTGGACAGAACGTGAACAAGGTAGAATCTGGTGTACGTGCCCGCTACATGTGGAAGAACCCTAACACTGGCGAGGTTGAGGAAATTCTCATCGAGTGTACCGAGACCCGCGACCAGCCTAAGAACAAGGAAAGAGCTCTTGCACGTCTGCGTACATATATATATGATAAGGAGCACCAGAAGTACGTTGACGACATCGCCAACCGCCGCAAGACTCTCGTCTCTACCGGCGACCGCTCTGCAAAGATACGTACATACAACTTCCCACAGGGCCGTGTCACCGACCATCGCATCGGCATGACCGTGTACGACCTCCCGGGCTTCATGGGCGGAAACATCCAGCAGATGATTGACGCACTCACCGTGGCAGAGAATGCGGAGAAGATGAAAGAGAATGAATTGTAAGAATCAATTTATAAAAAACAATTACTATGAACAGATCAGAATTAGTAAACCAGATAAAGACAAAGCGCTCATTCCTCTGCGTAGGTCTTGACACCGACTTGAAGAAGGTGCCGCAGCACATCCTCAACAACGAGGATCCAATCTTCGCTTTCAACAAGGCCATCATCGACGCAACCGCCGACTACTGCGTGTCGTACAAGCCTAACCTCGCATTCTACGAGGCGTTCGGCGTGAAGGGACTCATCTCTTTTGAGAAGACCATCAAGTACTTGAAGGACAACTATCCCAACCACTTCATCGTGGCTGACGCAAAGCGTGGCGATATCGGCAACACAAGTGCTATGTATGCTCGCACATTCTTCGACGAGTACGATGTCGACTCGCTCACCGTGGCTCCGTACATGGGCGAAGACAGCGTAACTCCATTTCTCGGCTACAAGGACAAGTGGGTTATCCTGCTCGCTCTGACCAGCAACAAGGGTAGCCACGACTTCCAGCTCACAGAAGACAAGGACGGTGAGCGTCTGTTTGAGAAGGTACTACGCACATCTCAGCAGTGGGGTGACAAGGAGAACATGATGTATGTTGTAGGTGCTACTCAAGGCCGTATGTTCGAGGATATCCGCAAGATTGTCCCCGACCACTTCCTGCTCGTTCCTGGTGTTGGTGCTCAGGGTGGTTCGCTTGAGGAAGTATGCAAGTATGGTATGAACGCTGACTGCGGACTACTCGTCAACAGTTCACGTGGCATCATCTACGCTTCTAACGGTGAAGACTTCGCCACCGTCGCAGCAGAGAAGGCAAAGGAACTGCAGATACAGATGGATGCAGAACTGAAAAAACACGGCATTTAAAGCCTTGCACATGGCTTTTTTCGCCAAAACTGATGTATTTTCAGACAAAATTGATAAATAAGTATTGTTAAAAAGCATAATGTAAATTTATTTTCTTACATTTGCAACATCTATAGAAAACTATCATCTATATATTTGCAAGAATAACATAGAAAAGACAGAAATGGAATTTACAGCAGAACAGATAGCGAGCGTTATTGGCGGTCGTATAGAAGGCAATAAAGAAGCAAAAATCAACACCTTCGCAAAGATTGAAGAAGGTGTTGAGGGTGCTATTTCTTTCCTCTCTAATCCGAAATACACACATTATATCTACGACACGAAGTCGTCTGTAGTGATTGTCAACAACGATGTGGAGTTTGAACATCCCGTTCAGGCTACACTGATACGCGTTGACAACGCATACGAGTGTATTGCCAAACTTCTCCAAATCTACGAAGCAAGCAAGCCTAAAAAGACAGGCATAGCTCCACAAGCATACGTCTCACCGACTGCAAAGCTCGGCAAGGACTGCTATGTAGGGCCGTTCGCATGTATCGGCGACAACGCAGTTATCGGCGACAACTGCCAGATTTATCCTCACGCTGTCATCGGCGACAACGTAAAGATGGGCAGTGGCTGCCTCATCTATCCCAACACCACCATCTATCAGGGCTGTAAGCTCGGTAACAATGTGACACTTCACGCTGGTAGCGTAATCGGTTCAGACGGATTCGGCTTCGCTCCTAACGCCGATGGTTACGACAAGATACCGCAAATAGGCATCGTAACAATCGAGGACAATGTAGAAATTGGTGCAAACACTTGCGTCGATCGCTCTACTATGGGCTCTACCTTCATCCGTAAGGGTGTGAAACTTGACAACCTTGTGCAGGTTGCTCACAACGTAGAGATTGGCGAAAACACCGTGATGTCTGCACAAGTAGGCATTGCGGGTAGCACAAAGGTTGGCTCATGGTGTATGTTCGGCGGTCAGGTAGGCTTGGCAGGACACATCACAATCGGCGACCGCACACTCCTCGGCGCACAGTCGGGCGTACCGGGCAGCTTGAAAGGCAACGAAGAGCTCATCGGCACACCACCAATGCCACAGCGACAGTACTTTAAGGCGCAGGCAGTGTTCCGCCGTCTACCCGATATGTACAAAGACTTGAACGACCTGAAGAAGGAGATGGAGTTGCTCAAGAACAACGAAAAATAAACAACAAACAATATAATAATGTCAAAACAAAAGACACTCAAAGGCAGTTTCTCTTTGTGTGGCAAAGGTCTGCACACCGGATTGAGCCTCACCGTCACGTTCAATCCCGCACCCGAGAACACTGGCTATAAGATACAGCGCATCGATCTCGATGGTATGCCCATCATACAGGCTATCGCCGAGAACGTTATAGACACACAGCGTGGCACCGTTTTGGGTAAAGGCGACATACGCATCTCTACAATCGAGCATGGTATGGCAGCCCTTTATGCTATGGGCATCGACAACTGTCTTATTCAGGTGAATGGTCCTGAGTTCCCTATCCTTGATGGTAGTGCAGCACTATATGTTGACAAAATCAACGAGGTGGGCATTGAAGAGCAGAACGCTCCTAAGGATTGGTACATCATTCGCCACAAGATTGAGGTGAAAGACGAAGAGACGGGTTCGTGCATCACCATCCTTCCCGACGAGGAATTCTCGCTCACAGCTATGTGCTCGTTCAACTCAAAGTTTGTCAGCTCACAGTTTGCCACACTCGACTGCATTGATAAGTTCGCTACAGACATAGCTCCTGCGCGCACCTTCGTATTCGTACGCGACATTGAGCCGTTATTGAAGGCTAACCTCATTAAGGGTGGCGACCTCGATAACGCTATCGTTATCTACGAGATGCAGACCACACAGGAGCGTCTCGACTCCTTGGCAGACATGATTAACGTGGAGCGTCGCGACGCTACAGAGTTAGGTTACATACAGCACAAGCCACTCGTATGGGACAACGAGTGCACACGTCACAAGTTGCTCGATGTAATCGGCGACATGGCACTCATCGGCAAGCCTATCAAGGGACGCATCATCGCTACACGCCCTGGTCATACCATCAACAATAAGTTTGCACGTCTCATGCGTCGCGAAATTCGTAAACACGAGATTCAGGCTCCTATTTACGACCCGAACGAGGCACCGCTGATGGACAACATCCGCATTCGCGAACTTCTTCCGCACCGCTATCCGATGCAGCTGGTAGACAAAGTGATTAGTCTCGGTGCTACAAGCATCGTAGGCGTGAAGAACATCACCGCCAACGAGCCGTTCTTCGTAGGCCACTTCCCACAGGAGCCAGTGATGCCAGGTGTGCTTCAGATTGAGGCAATGGCACAGTGTGGCGGTCTGTTGGTACTCAACACGCTCGAAGAGCCAGAGCGTTGGTCTACCTACTTTATGAAGATTGACGACGTGAAGTTCCGCCAGAAAGTAGTTCCGGGCGACACGCTCCTCTTCAAAGTCGACCTGTTGGCACCGCTACGTCATGGTATCTCATCGATGAAGGGATACGTATTCGTTGGCGACCACGTAGTGTCGGAGGCTACATTCACAGCACAGATTGTTAAGAACAAGTAATTAATAAGTTGACGAGTTGACATGGCAAAGAGTCAACTCGTCAACTTAAAACATATAATCAAGATGAATCAAATCAGTCCTTTAGCATACGTACATCCCGAAGCAAAACTTGGCGATAACAATATCATCGGCCCGTTCTGCTACATCGATCGTGATGTAGAAATCGGCGATAATAACGTGATGCAGAATAGTGTTACAATACATGTTGGAGCACGCATCGGCAGCAACAACGAGTTCTTCCCCGGAGCGAGTATCTCTACAAAGCCACAAGACTTGAAGTTCCGTGGCGAGGAGACCACCTGTATCGTCGGTGACAACAACTCTATCCGCGAGAACGTAACAATCTCGCGTGGCACAGCATCAAAGGGCAAAACTGTTGTAGGCTCCAACAACTTGCTTATGGAGAATATGCACGTAGGACACGACTGCAAACTCGGAAGCGGACTGATTATCGGCAACTCTACGAAGCTCGCTGGCGAAGTAGTAGTTGACGACAATGCAATCCTCTCTGGTAGCGTGCTCGTTCATCAGTTCTGCCACATCGGTGGCTACGTGATGGTGCAGGGCGGTTCGCGCTCACCGATGGACATTCCGCCGTACATCATCGCAGGTCGCGACCCTCTGAAGTACTGCGGTCTGAACCTCGTTGGTCTGCGTCGCCGCGGATTTAGCAACGAGCAGATTGACCTCATCCACAACACCTACCGCCTCCTCTACAACACCGGCACACTCAAGGAGGGCATCGAGGAAGTGCGCAAGACACTGCCTATGACAAAGGAAGTGGAGTACATACTCAACTTCGTAGAGAATTCACAGCGCGGAATTATCCGATAAAACATAGGAGGGTATGGCATCACTGCCATACCCACGCAACCTCAAACATAGGAAGGTAGGCATCACTGCCATATCCACGCACCCCTTAATACATGAGGGTATGACAAAAAGGAATTTAACAAGAGTAACACAGAAGTTAATACACTGCATATCAAATGAATAGAAGTTAACTTCGGGCAAAGCCCCCTACTCCCGTTAAATTCCTTTTTTGCATTTCAATACATTCTAAAACAACGATAAGACATGGCGAAAACACTGATAGTAATACTCGGTCCTACCGGCGTAGGCAAGACAGAGTTATGCCTGCAAGTAGCCGAACACCTCAACATACCAATCATTAACGCCGACTCCCGACAGATATTCGAAGAGATACCGATAGGCACCGCAGCCCCCACCCCCGAGCAGCGTGCCCGTGTGAAGCATCACTTCGTTGGCACACACCATATCGGTGACTACTACAGTGCATCGATGTACGAGAGCGACGTGATGCAACTGCTCACCTCCGACCTCTTCAAACGCTACGACACGGCACTCCTCACCGGTGGTTCGATGATGTATATCGACGCCGTATGCAACGGCATCGACGACATACCCACCGTCGACGACGAGACGCGCGATTGGATGAAACAACGCTTTGCTGACGAAGGACTGGAGCGATTAGTAGCCGAACTGAAGCTGCTCGACCCAGAGCATTGGGCCATCGTCGACCGCAACAACCCACGCCGCGTTGTCCATGCCCTTGAGATATGCCACAGCACTGGCCAGACCTACACATCGTTCCGAAAGAGCGAGCGCAAGGAACGCCCATTCAACATCATGAAGATTGGTCTGACACGCCCACGTGACGTGCTCTACGAGCGCATCAATGCCCGCGTTCTGGACATGATTGACAGCGGACTCGAGCAGGAAGCACTCGCCGTCTACCCACAGCGCACGGAGAACGCCCTTAACACCGTGGGCTACAAAGAAATGTTTGAATACCTCGACGGACTGACCACGCTCGACGAATGCATCTTCAAGATACAAAGCAACAGCCGGCGCTACTGTCGTAAGCAACAGACGTGGTTCAAACGCGATGCCTCCATACATTGGTTCTGCCCCGACAACATTAAAGAAATCATAAATTTCATAGATACAACCCTTGTAGGTTAAGCAAAATATGTACTTTTGCATAACAAAATAATAATCAATAACACACAGCATGTCGCAGACATGCGCAACTTGAAACAACCACAACAAAGATGAAAAAAGTAAAGCCCATTCTCATCTGGTGTCAGAAGAAGGTGCGCGCCTTCTTCACATGGTACCGAAACCTCTACAGAGGTCGCAAATGGTACACCAAGACACTCATAGGCATTGCATCATGCATCGTTGCCTTCTTTCTCTACCTTGGAGCCGTAGACATCAACTTACTTTGGCTCTTCGGTAAGTCGCCAGGCTTCAGTGCTATTAAGGAAGCTGTAACCAGTGAGGCTTCCGAAATATACAGCGACGACGGTGTGCTCATCGGCAAATACTTCAACGAAAACCGCACACCAGTAGAGTACGAAGACGTGAACCCTGCTTTCTGGAAGGCACTCATCGACACCGAGGACGAGCGTTTCTACAAGCACCACGGCATAGACTACACCGGACTTGTAGGTGCCGTAAAGGACGCTGTGCTACATCACGACGCACGTGGTGCATCCACCATCACGCAGCAGCTCGCCAAGAACATGTTCCGTATGCGTACCAACTACTCCACCGGACTGCTCGGCAAGTTGCCCGGTGTGCGTATGCTCATCGTGAAGTCGAAGGAGTGGATTATAGCCACAAAACTCGAGATGACGCATAGCAAGAAGGAGATACTCACCATGTACGCCAACACCGTCGACTTCGGCAGCAACGCCTTCGGCATAAAGACCGCAGCCAAGACCTACTTCAACTGCTCACCGAAAGAACTCACCGCCGAACAGGCAGCAGTACTCGTCGGAATGCTCAAGGCTACCACCTACTACAACCCCATCGCCAACCCGAAGAACTCGCTGCGCCGACGCAACATCGTGCTCAGCAACATGGTACGCCATGGCGATTTGACACGTGCCGAGTACGACTCGATTTCGCAAATCGATATCGAACTCAAATATAGCGTTGAGAGCAACTACGACGGCACAGCACTCTACTTCCGCGAGGCGGTTGCCGATGAGCTACGCAAATGGTGCAACGACAACGACTACGACCTCTACACGTCTGGTTTGAAGATATACACCACCATCGACTCGCGTATGCAGAAATACGCCGAAGAGGCTGCCATAAAGCAGATGAAGCAGGTGCAGCGCAACTTCAATAACCACTGGGGCAATCAAGAACCATGGCAGGACGAACGCCACAACGTCATCCCGGGCTTCATCGAGGGCATTGCCAAACGACAGCCAGTGTACAAGTATCTGCTTGCACGCTTCCCGAACAACCCCGACTCTATAGAGTACTACCTCAACCGACCGCACAAAGTGAAGCTCTTCGACTACGAGCAGGGCACTATAGAGCGCGAGATGTCCACAATGGACTCCATACGCTACATGGTTCACTTCATGCACTGCTCGTTCGTAGCAATGGAACCACAGACAGGTGCCGTGAAAGCATGGGTGGGCGACATCGACTTCAAGTCGTGGAAGTACGACAAGGTCACTGCCATGCGCCAGCCAGGCTCTACCTTCAAGCTCTTCGTCTACACCGAAGCTATGAACCAGGGACTCACACCGTGCGACAAGCGCCGCGACGAGTACTTCTCGATGAAAGTGTTCGACAAAGCGCAGAACAAAGAGGTAACATGGGCACCGACCAATGCCAACGGCTACTTCACTGGCGACTCTATACCTCTTAAGGCTGCCTTCGCACGAAGCATCAACTCTGTAGCCGTGCGCCTCGGACAAGAGATGGGCATCACGCGCATCGCCGAAACTGCACATAAGATGGGCATCGAGAGTCCGCTCGACGAGACCCCAGCCCTCGCACTCGGTTCAAGCGACATCAACCTCCTCGAGCTTGCCAACGCCTATAGCACCGTCGCCAACGACGGCAAGTACGTGAAACGCGTACTCGTAACACGTATCGTCGACCGCAACGGCAAAGAGGTGTACAAGGCTCCGCTCAACGAAGAGCAAGTAATCCCGTACAAGAGTGCGTTCCTCATGCAGCAAATGCTCATGGGCGGCACACGCGAGCCAGGCGGCACATCAATGAGCCTCAACGGATACGTAGGCAACTTCCGCGACACCGACTGGGGTGGCAAGACCGGTACGTCAAACAACCACTCCGACGCATGGTTCATGGGTGTCAGCCCGAAACTCGTCGTAGGCGCATGGGTGGGTGGCGAATACCGCTGCATCCACTTCCGCACCGGCGCACTCGGCCAGGGCTCACGCACCGCACTCCCCATCTGCGGCTACTTCCTGCAGTCGGTGCTGGGCGACCCTGCATTCGCAAAGTATCGCACCAAGTTCGGCAAACCGAAGGACGACGACATCACCTCCGCAATGTACAACTGCCAGAGCTACTACATGCGCGAGAAGAACGACTCTACCAATACCGACAGCATACACGTCGAAGAAGAGATCGTGCTCGACGAGAATGGCGCACCAATAGAACGCCACTCCGCTACCGAACCAACAAAGGAAGGCTCGCCCGAGCAGCAACCTAATACGCACAAGCATCCCAAGGAAGAAGTCGTGAACTTCGACGACCTGTAATTCCCTACTCTGAACATCTGTATTGATATACAACATATCTATACTGATATATAACAAATGTGGGCATGGCGAAAGCCATGCCCACATTGCTTTTTATCGTCAACGCTTCGGCTACCAAACAGCAAACAATGATTTAAAACCAAACAAGTTTTATTGCTCCTATACCACTAATCTGAAATTGTAAATTCAAAGTATAGATAGTCTGTGCATACAATTATTTTACCAAATGCATTTTGGGTTGTATGTGAATGAGTTTCCAATGTCAACTTATTGAAACCTCTATGGCAAGGATAGTCTCTTCCTCCCCAATTTACTTTGTATGCACCCGTTGATTTATTCTTATATGCTCTAAGGTTCGATGTTGGCACTTTTCTTGAAGGAGTTGTTGTTCTATCTGTTGGGCAGTAATAATATGGTGCATACCCTGATGCTGTTACTGATACCCAACCATCATCTTCTGTAGTACTACCGCCACCACTATAGGTTGGCTCTTGCCTCAGAGTGTATTGCAATGATGACCCATCATTCTTGCTAAATATGTATGTGAACGTTTTGACATAACCAGATGTATTAGCATTAGCCGTAACATTTAGTTTCCAATCTTCACCTTCTGGGTATTTATTTGTATAGAGCTTTGTCCAATTAACGCTCTGCTCTGATGGATATCTTACATTAATATTATTATTATCTTTATTATATACCAAAAAAGCTACAGTTCCTCCATTGGCTGGAATTTCTGAAGGTGGTACAATTTCAAATGTCATTCCCTTAGATTCTTGATATATCTTCACATCTATGCTCGACACTCCATTCCCTTTGCTATCGAGAGCGGTTAATCGAATTATCGCACTGCGTGATTCTGACATATCATTCCTATTGAGTTCAAATGTAAGTGAGGCTTTGTTTCCATATTGATTTACCGCATAATTCAACATCATGTTGCTATAATCAACGACATCACTTATCTTGATTTGCATTTCCTCAAAATAGTCTTTATGCCATAAGAATCTACTCGTTATATCAATTGAATGTCCAGCAGTTTCACTTCCATACCGATATACATCACCATTATATGTATCATCATTGCCGGCATCCAATGTTAGTATTCCTATGGGATTCTCCTGTCTATTAAGTAAAAATCTATCGTTATTGTCGGAATCAATGCCAACAAGCATTTTGTCATTTATTTCAACGTTTGTGAGCACATCTGTTTTTCCATCATACATCATTTTGATTGTTTTGTCCTTTTCCGAATACTCATACCGAAATGTCCACAAATCTTGCTCTACATCTTCGGTGTGCTCACAACCAATACCTGTTCCATCACTTTTGAAGACATAGACGTCATCATCGTCAACAGTCTTCCATGTTCCGACGATACCACTATTACTTTCACCATTGCCACTTTCTTCATCATCATTATCACTACATGATGCAAGCGGAATCAATCCTATAATAAATGAGAATAGGACTAATAAATTTAAATACTTCTTTTTCATAAGTTTTGTGTTTTTAGTTAATACGCAACGTTATTATATGAATTATAATAATGCAAAGATAGTGTTTACATTTTGTTCGTGCAATACAAGTATTTAACGATAGTGCCTAAACATACTTATAGGTGGAATAAGTGGTTGAAATTTGCACCTAAGTGGTTAGTATTACCCCAGTTCGGGATAACCGAGTGTCTTTGACCATATTATTAGTTTTACCGGACAGCAATTATTAAAAAGAATTAGTCAACAACGTGAGTTTGACTAATTCTCATCCCAAACCTCACGCCTTAATATACACGGGCGCATTCCGCGCGCCCTCTCTCCTTATCACGCCCTGCTCCACGAAACGCTTCAGCCACTTGCGTGCAGCCGTTTCGCGTAGCCTAAACTGGCGTTGCATCGTGCGACAGGTGATGAAATGGTTCGCGGAGAGGTAATCCATCAGAAGCGAGAGTAGCTGCTTCTCCTCGTACACCACCGACTTCGACGTGAGGCGCGCACGACGAAAACGCACCTTGCTGCTCACTTCCTGCAAGAGCGAAGCCTCTGGTCGGAAGTTGATATTGTGCAGGCGCAGGTCGCCACCACTCACCTTCTCCACCGCCTTGCCGTCGGCATCGAGCTTCACGGAGAGAGAGAAATAGCCCACATTAGGAATGTAGAAGCGGTGTCCTTGCGAGAGTTCGCGCACCATCTGTTCGCGCAACTCCGACAGTGTTGCCTCTATATCGCCTTTCTTCAGCGTGCTGTTGTCCTGTATCAGATGCTCCAACTGCTGCGCCGACATCGGTGAGCCTTCAACAATACGTGCGAAGTGGCGTGCTGTTCCGCTGCCTTGCGAATTGCTTAGTGTGTGAATTTCGTAATTGATACTCATGTTTTTCTTTGTGTTAAGGTTAATATTATCTGTCTATTGTGCTTGCAAAATTACAATTCTGCGCAAGCGAATGCAAGTAAAAGAGCAAGTTTTTTCATCTGCGCCGGTCGATGCGGACATCTGCGCCGGTCGATGCGGACGTCTGCGCCGGTCGATGCGGACATCTGCGCCGGTCGATGCGGACATCTGCGTCGGTCGATGCGGACGTCTGCATCGGTCGATGCGTATCACGATAGCGATACAAAAAATCCCTCAACAAGGAACGTTTACAACTTGAAACATTGCTTGTTGAGGGATTAATCTATAGCTTTTCCTCTTTTAATGGAAAACTCTCATCGAGCTACCTTTGCGTTATAGCGATTTGATAATTGCGTCCATCTCCACAAACTCCTTACCCATATTGAGGTTGAGGTAGATAGTGTAGAGCGGCATTGCCCACAAATCCTTGCGTGTTGGGGCAAGCTTGCGGTATGTCTGCATGTACTTCAACGAATTGCGATAGAATTCGAGCATTTTGGCGCGCTCGGCGCGTGTGTGTTTCGGCGCGTTGTCTATCTTCACCGCCTGGTTGAAATAAGCCAAGCCAGCGTTGAGATAAGCATCTGCAAGGCTGTCGTCGAGGGCGATGATAGCATCGCAGAGCTGTACGCACTCGTCGTAGCGTTGCATGGTGAGCAGCACTGCGCTCTTGGCGAGCATTGCAACTTTGCTCTTCGCGTTGATGGCAAGCGAACGATTGCAAAGCGTGAGTGCTTGCAGGGTGTCACCACGCTGGAAGCGATAGTCGAACAGGTGGGTGAAGAAGTACTCAGATACCGGATTTTTGTCGAAGCCCTTCTCAAGCGTAGACACATAACCGATAGTGTCGCCTTGCGCACGATAGGTGTCGGCTACGTACTGTAGGGTGAGTTGCAGGCGTGCGGTGTCAGCCTCTGCCAAGTCTTTATAGCGCAGAGTGGCGACAGGGTCGTTGGCACGATAGCCACTATAGAGAGCGTAGAATGCTGCTGAAGGCAGACGCTTGTCCTTTGTGGTGTAGTCGTAACTCTGAAAGAGTGGTTGCTCGGCGCAGTCGATGTAAGCCGAAAAGAGCGTGAACGCACGCTGATACTGCTGCTTGTTGAGAAAGAAGGAGCCTCCGGTGTAGAGGTTCTTGCGATATGCGTCGAGGTATTCGGCGTTCTTGCGACGATACTTCAGCTGTACGCGTCCGTTCTCGTTGGGCTGGGCATCGACAGAGTCGAGGCCTTCGAGCACACCGAACATGCGGTAGGCTGCCTCGAAGAGCTTTGCGGTGTCGGTCGACTGCTTGAGATACATCTGTTCGTTCACATCCTCATACTGCTTTTTTACCGCATCGAACAAGACAAGCCAAATCTTCTCGTTGCTCCTGTTGTCAGGATTGGCGAGCAGTGTGCGCATCGAAGCCTCAGCTTCAACTGCCTTTCCAGCCTTTATTGCCGCTTTGGCTTGTGCCATCTCCTTCTTTTGCGCTGTTGCGGAAGCGAATGTGGCGAACACAAGCAATGTGACTAAGAATAGTTTTCTGAACATTTTATCCCGATTACAATCCACGGCATGTCCCACCTTATAATATATAGACAGTGGGACATGCCGCATGAGTTAATTAGTTTGCGCCGTTAAGACGTTCCAAGTTGTAGTTGGTATTGTCGAGCATGTACGACCAGTTGGCACGCTGCTGACCTGGGTCGAGGTCGCGTGCTTTCTCGAAGCACTGCTTTGCTTGCTCGAAGAGGCTCTTCATCTGTGCAGCATCCTGCAGCTGAGCAGCCTTGTTGTTGTAGCAGAAGCCGAGGAAAGTGAGGGCGAGAGCGTCGTCCTTAGCAGCAACAGCCTTCTGCAGAGTAGCGATTGCCTCATCCCACTTGCTTGCGTCCATCTGTGCCTTACCCTTCACGAGGTTAGCCATGAAGTCGTTAGGATTAACAGCGAGGCGCTCAGCGAGGATAGCGTCCTGCTTGTCCTGCATACCGAGTTCACCGTAGAGCGGAGCAAGCACAGAGAAGATGCTCTCGTTTTCCTTGTCCTTGAGATAGAGAGCCTCTACGTTCTTCAGACAACGCAGCGAATCTTCCTTAGTCTTCATCTCCTGCTGCATGAAGGCAACCTTAACACCGAGTGCTTCCTTGTAAGAAGCTGTATCGTTGAGGGCGATGTCGCAATACTGATTTGCCTTGTCCATATCCTTCAGCTGATAAGCCAGACGAGCTGCGGTGAGGGCTACTTTGCCGAGGTACTCGTCGCGTGTAGACTTGTCCATGTCTGCGAAGAGAGGTGCTGTGTAGCTGTCTACGTATGCTGCGAAGTACTTGTAAGCTACGGTCTGGTCGTCGCCCTGGAGGCAGTCCTGACCTGCTATTACGAACTGGATGCGGTTAGGCCAGATGCGGTTAGCGTTCTTCTTGCGGAACTTAGGAGCCACCTTGCCCTTAGCGTTAGGGAGCTGGTCGTACTTGTCGCACTCGATGGCGTTGTTAAGACCGTTGAGGAGAGCGTCAAACATGCCCTGCTTGTCGTAGGTCTTATCGCTCTTCTGACCCATCTGCTCGAGAGTCTGAATCTCTACAGATGCAGCGTTCTCCTTGTTGAACTTGTCGAACGAGATGTCGACGAGCTTGTTGTAACCCTTAGCCTTGTCTTCGTTGCTGAGCGAAGAGAGACAAGCGTTGAGACCACTCTGTGCCTCAGCGTAGTCCTTTGCCTTGAGAACAGTCTTGATGTCCTGTGCAAATGCAGATGTGGCAGTTACTGCCAGCAATGCTGCTACAAATAATTTCTTCATAATTTTGAGTTTTTTGAAGTTTTGAGTTTTGAGTTTTTGAATTATATAAGCCGAACTAAGCCTCTCTAAGCTTTTCTAAGCCTTTCGCCATTCTAAGCTTTTCTAAGCCGTAGGAGGATTGAGAGGTTGAGAGGTTTCGTCGTCCTTGTCGCCCTCTACATCTGCCTCCTTCTCCGAACTCATCACCTTGCATACGCTTGCGATTACGTCGTTCTTCTTCGAGAGGTTGATGAGGCGCACGCCCTGTGTGGCACGTCCCATGACACGACACTCTGATACGGCGAGACGTATAGCGATGCCGCTCTTGTTGATAATCATGAGGTCGTTGTCGTCGGTGACGTTCTTAATGGCTACAAGGCGACCGGTCTTCTCTGTGATAGAGAATGTCTTCACACCCTTACCGCCGCGATTGGTCTTGCGGTAGTCTTCTACCTGCGAGCGCTTGCCGTAGCCGTTCTCAGACACGACCATTACGGTCTCTGTCTCGGCGTTGTTCACAACAATCATACCTACCACCTCGTCGTCGCCCTCGTCGAGCTTCATACCGCGCACACCAGTAGACACACGACCCATTGTGCGTATAGAGTCTTCGTCGAAGCGCACGGCACGTCCGTTGCGGTTGGCGAGGATAATCTCGTTCTTGCCGTTGGTGAGGCGCACGTCTACCACCTCGTCGCCCTCAACGATATTGATGGCGTTGACACCGTTGGTGCGCGGACGCGAGTAAGCCTCAAGGCTTGTCTTCTTCACCGTACCATTCTTCGTGGCGAATACTACGTAGTGCGACTTCACGAACTCCTCGTCGTTCAGTCCACGCAGACGCAGCAGAGCATTGACAGAGTCGTCGGGATCGATGTTGAGCATGTTCTGAATGGCGCGACCCTTGAAGTTCTTGTCGCCCTCTGGTATCTCGTAGCACTTGAGCCAGTAGCAGCGACCCTTGCGTGTGAAGAACAGCATGGTCTGGTGCATTGTAGCCGGGTAGATATACTCGGTGAAGTCCTGCTCGCGTGTGCGTGCTCCCTTCGAGCCTACGCCGCCGCGCGACTGCTCGCGGAACTCGCTGAGCGGTGTGCGCTTGATGTATCCCATGTGCGACACGGTGATTACGACGGGGTCGTTCGGATAGAAGTCCTCGGCGTTGAACTCGTGCTCGAAAGGCTTGATCTCTGTGCGACGCTCGTCGCCGTACTTCTCCTTCACCTCCTGCAGGTCGTCCTTCATCACCTTCTTGCAGAGTTCTGGATCGCTAAGTATCTGCTCGAAGTAAGCGATCTGACGCTCCAGCTCCTCGAACTCGGCGTGCAACTGGTCGATGCGCAGGCCGGTGAGCTGAGAGAGACGCATGTCAACGATTGCCTTCGATTGCAGTTCGTCGAGTTCGAAACGCTTCTCAAGGTTGCGCTGAGCGTCAGACGGAGTCTCCGATGCGCGGATGATGCGCACCACCTCGTCGATGTTGTCGCAGGCGATGATCAAGCCTTTGAGGATATGGGCACGCTCCTGAGCCTTCTTGAGGTCGTACTTTGTGCGGCGTATTGTCACGTCGTGACGGTGCTCTACGAAATACTTAACGCACTCCTTCAGTGTGAGCAGACGCGGGCGACCGTTGACAAGCGCAATGCTGTTGACAGAGAACGACGACTGCATAGCTGTCATCTTGTAGAGTTTGTTGAGGATTACATTGGCGTTAGCGTCGCGCTTCACGTCGACAACGATACGCATTCCCTGGCGACCCGACTCGTCGTTGACGTTAGAGATGCCCGTAATCTTGCCCTCCTTAACGAGGTCGGCAATGCCGGCAACAAGGTCGGCTTTGTTCACACCGTAAGGTATCTCGGTCACAACAATCTTGTCGTGAGTGTCGCCACTCTCTATCTCCGACTTTGCACGCATCACGATACGTCCGCGACCAGTTTCGTAAGCCTGGCGCACGCCCTGCAAGCCATAGATATATGCGCCTGTAGGAAAGTCGGGTGCCTGAATGTACTGCATCAGTCCGTCGGTGTCGATATCCGGATTGTCGATATATGCGCAGCAGCCGTCGATAACCTCGCAGAGGTTGTGTGTAGGCATATTGGTAGCCATACCCACGGCGATACCGTTGCCGCCGTTCACAAGAAGGTTAGGTATCTTTGTAGGCATAACCGACGGCTCGGTAAGCGTGTCGTCGAAGTTGGGATCCATGTCTACGGTGTCCTTCTCCAAGTCGTCCATGATGTGCTCGCCCATCTTCGAGAGGCGGCACTCGGTGTAACGCATGGCAGCTGGAGAGTCGCCGTCTACCGAACCGAAGTTACCCTGTCCGTCCACAAGCATGTAGCGCATGTTCCAGCTCTGTCCCATACGCACCAAAGCGCCATAGACAGACGAGTCGCCGTGTGGGTGGTACTTACCGAGCACCTCACCAACGACGCGCGCACACTTCTTATAAGGGTTGCTGCTTGTGTTGCCGATACCGAGCATACCGTAGAGGATGCGGCGGTGTACCGGCTTAAATCCATCGCGAACATCAGGGAGGGCACGAGCCACAATCACCGACATACTATAGTCGATGTACGACTTCTTCATCTCCTCCTCAATGTTGATTTTCTGAACTCTGTCCAGATCAATTGTTTGATTTTCGTCCATTGATTTTTATAATAATTATTTCTTACTTCATTTTAGAGAGCGGTTTTCAAACAGAAAATCGCCTCAAATGCCTTTTATTTTCGCTATACGCGATTTTAAGGCTGTCTTCAAGGGTGTAAAATTACAAAAAATATTTGGATTAACATTGCTTAGAGGGCTTAAAAAACGCGTTTTAAGAGATTTTATACCAACACTTCACCAGCTCGCCACCTCACCACTACAACATCAAACCTCACCATCTCACCACAACACCACCACAACATCAAACCTCACCATCTCACCACAACACCGCAACAACATCTATGTTACAATTCCGTTAAAACCACATTTAAATGTTGTACGTTCGGATTATTAGGTATAACTTTGCACCTAAAACAAACAAAAGTAACACATGTTTCATCTTTCAGAATTTATTTTCTTAGGCGGCTTTATTGTGTTCATAGCCGCAATCCTCGTGCTCGACATGCTCGTTATCGACAAGAAAGCGCATGAGGTATCGATACGTGAGGCAGGCACATGGACTGCCGTTTGGATAACACTCGCACTCGCCTTCTCGGCTTTCCTTTGGTTCAAGGGCGACATGGTGCACGGCATAAGCAGCTTTGCCGACCTTAAAGCCGTGGCATCGGCGTATGCTCCGCACCTAAAGCTCGATCCGTCGGACTTCGAGGCGAGCCTGCAGCAGTATCGCCACTACATGACTATCAGCTACATATCGGGCTACCTCATCGAGAAAACGCTGTCTGTAGATAACCTTTTCGTAATGATGATGATATTCACGGCGTTCGGCGTAGGCAAGAACGAGTATCAGCATGTGCTCAACTGGGGCATACTGGGTGCAATCGTGCTGCGCTTCGTGTTCATCTTCCTCGGTGCGGCAATCATCAGTCGCTTCGACTGGGTGCTGCTGGTTTTCGGAGGCGTACTTATATATAGTGGTGTGAAGATGTTCCTCGACCGCAACAAAAAGGAGGAGATGGACGTTCAGAAGAATCCTATCGTGCGACTGCTCTCCAAAACCGGCCGCATACACACACAGTTTGAGGGCGACCGTTTCTTTGTGCGCAAGGCAGGCAGATTGCTCTTCACACCGCTCTTCGTGACGGTGCTCGTGATAGAATTCAGCGACTTGATATTCGCTTTCGACAGTATTCCGGCGGTATTCTCGGTGTCGCTCGACCCTTACGTGGTGTTCTTCTCTAACATCTTCGCCATACTCGGCTTGCGTGCCATGTTCTTCCTCTTAGCAGCTATTGCCGACCGTTTCCGCTATCTGAAAACGGGCGTGTGCGTGCTGCTGCTCTTCATCGGTGCGAAAATGCTCATACATGAATGGGTGGAGATTGACGCTGTGACTTCGCTCTGCATCATCCTCGCAGTGCTCGTCGCAAGCATCGGTGCGTCGCTGCTGCCGCAGCGTAAGAAGGCATAGTATACATGCTTGCGAAAATATAAAAAAAGCGGGAAACAGTGTCTCTATAAGCCGGGTTCTGTTTCTCGCACCGCATTGCTGCGATGCGAGCCTTCTGTCATTTATCTACTACGCAGGTCGCCCTGCGTCTCCAGCATTCTACCCTCCACCGTCACTATGGTCGGACGGGACGCCCTCAAACGATGGTTTACATGAACTTGCAGCCCCCAGATGGTACAGCCCGATGATCGCCCACCGGCTGGTGGTCTCTTACACCACCTTCTCACCCTTACCACACACGAGGCGTGGCGGTTATTTTCTTCTACCGACACCTGCCGTCGCCGACAGCTTCTACTTTCGGAAGTGGGGTTCCCTGTGCTGCCCGGACTTTCCTCTCCTGCGCCTATGCGCAGCAGCGACAGAACCGAGACACTGTTTCCAACAAGATGCAAAGTTACGGAAAATTGCGCACATAGGGCAATTTTCCGTAATTTATTTGAATAAAAGTAGACAATAAGAGTGGTCTACTCCATTAGAAATTAACGCCCAAACTGAGCGAGAGACTGCGATTGTGCGATGTGTCGAACTCGTCGTGACAGATATTGGCGAGGCCGAGGTCGTAGGTGAGGTCGGCATAGAACAGGTCGTAGGTTACGCCGCAACCGAAGCGCAAACCGCCATCAAAATGCTTGAACATGTGCTTCGAGAAAGAATGAACAACCTCACGATCGGCAAAATTCTTCGACTTTCCGCCAATGCCCAACGCGAAATAGCCACCGGCAAGTGGCTGCACCGAGAAGTGCTCGTTTACCTGTATGCCGTATTTCACAACGATCGGGAGTTCTAAATAGCGCAGACTATAGGTTATCTTCTTGCCTTCATATAGATTCTTACCACCTTTTTCTACGTACATCAGTCCACCCTCAAGGAATACGGGGGCTTTCGGAGAGAGTTGCATACCGGTGAACACGCCAAAGTTTAGTCCGGTTTTTGTGCTGCCTCCATCAAGTGCCTTGTCGTCAGAGTCGACAGTGGTGAACGACGGACCAAGGCGCAGACCCATGTAAACGCCCTCTCTACCGAAGCGGTCGTAACGATTGGCGTACATCGAGAAATCGCGTCCGCCACGATAGTTGTTGCCTTGATATCCCTGTGCCTCCATGGTAAGAACCGAGGTCAATAACACTATTGCTACAATTAAAAACTTCTTCATTTATAAAAACGTGTTTTGGTTAATGTTGCGAATTTACAACAATTTTGACTAATAACAAGAGTTTTATCCCTATTAATTGTTATGGATTTCCCTATTATGCCACAATTAAAGAATAAAAGAAAAACTTTTAGCATATTGTTCCACGCTTCGGGGTTACGCCGTGTGCTTGATTTAAGTCATATTATGCGAGGTTTCTGTTTTACGACTGCACCGTTAGCTGATTATTTGCGTAACTTTGCAGTATAAAATAAATAAAGGATAACCCGTTATATTTTATTTTCAGGATGCAAAAGAAAGAATCTTTCAGCAGATGGTTGCCCCTTGTAGGGCTTACCTTTGCCGTGTTCGTGTTCAACACCTCAGAGTTTATGCCTATCGGTCTGCTCACAGACATTGCCACCGACCTTAACATCAGCGAGGCTCGCGCCGGACTGCTCATCTCGGTGTACGCCTGGGTGGTTGCGATAATGTCGCTGCCACTGATGATAAAGGCATCGAAGATGGAGCTGAAGCGGTTGTTGCTGTCCATAATAGCGTTGTTCGTGGTGAGCCATGTAGGGTCGGCATTAGCCGAAGGCTATTACACGCTGATGCTCTCGCGCATCGGTGTGGCTTGCGCCCACTCTATATTCTGGTCGATAGCCTCGCCGCTCGCTGTGCGCACCGTGCCCGACGGAAAGCGTGCCTTAGCACTGAGTGCTATTGCCACAGGTTCGTCGGTAGCCATGGTTGTCGGTCTGCCGCTGGGTCGCGTGATAGGTCTCTACGTAGGTTGGCGAATGGCGTTCATGAGCATCGCCATCATCTCCGCCCTCATATTCGTGTTCATACTCGTGGTGTTTCCCAAACTGCAGAGCCGCGGCAAGTTCGCCTTCAAGCAGTTGCCCGAGTTGCTACACAACCGCGTGCTGGTAGGCGTATTCATTATGTCGATACTGTTCGCCACAGCCCATTACACCTGCTACAGCTACATTGAGCCGTTCTTGGGCAAGGTGGCAGCCATGTCGCCCGAAACGGTGACGCTGGTACTCATCGTGTTCGGCGGTTCGGGTATGCTCGGCAGTATAGCCTTCTCAAAATACTATATGGCTAACCCACGCCGCTTCATACTGGCGGTGACGTTAGGCCCCGCCTTGTGCATGATGATGCTGCAGGCTGCGACTGCGGGCATGGCGTACACCCTCGCGGTCTGCATCTTGTGGGGAGCCATGGCTACGGCGTTCAACATAGCCTTTCAGGACAACACCATACGCTTTGCGCCGGAGAACGCCACGTCGATAGGCATGTCTATCTTTTCGGGCATATTCAACCTCGGCATAGGCAGTGGTGCCTACGTGGGCGGACTGGTGGTGAGCCGACTGTCGATAGAATACATAGGCTATGCTGGCGGAGCTATCGGTGTCATTGCAACGCTTTACTTGGCGCTGCGCTACTTCCCCAACATGAGGCGCAGGGAGGCGGCGGAAATAAAACAAAAGTAAAAAAGGAGGGTTGGTTTTCTAATAGCCGTTAATATGTTAAATTGTAGTGTTAAAATGGGATAAAGATGCGTGTCAATTTGTCAGATTAACATTTTTTGCGTCTAAATTTGCAACCACGAAAACAGAAACGCTGTTGTTTTAACACAACATTGCACGCATAGAACGGCAATATGTCAGAACAAGCAGGCAGCGTTAAGTAGGTCGTAAACGATTAGAAAACAATAACAAAACAAGAAAATAAACAGAACTATGAAAAAGTATTCTAAGTATTTTGTTGTGGCAATGAGCACCCTTGCCTTTGCCTTTTCCACCGGAACATTAATCAAGGTGAACGCAACACCAGCAGCAGCGGCAGCCGTACCGGCACAGCCGGTCGATCTGACATACGCTGCGGAGAAGTCGCTGCCGTCGGTTGTACATATCCTCAGCACAAAGAACTCGAAGGTGCAGACCGTGGAGGTGGAGAACGACCCGTTCTCCGACTTTTTCTCTGACCCATTCGGTTTCTTCGGCAATCCACAAGGCAACGGTGGCAAGCAGCGTCGCAGCGTGCGCACACCGAAGCAGCAGGGCTCTGGCTCGGGCGTTATCATCTCTGCCGACGGCTACATCGTGACGAACAACCACGTGGTGGCAGACGCTGACGAGCTGACCGTGACACTCAACGACAACAAGGAATACTCGGCACGCATCATCGGCACGGACAAGGCTTCCGACCTGGCACTCATCAAGATTGACGGCAAGAACCTGCCAGCCATAACTATCGCCAACAGCGACGACATCAAGGTGGGCGAATGGGTGCTCGCTGTAGGCAACCCGTTCAACCTTACGAACACCGTGACGGCGGGCATCGTGAGCGCTAAGGCACGCTCGCTCTACCAGAATGGTGTGGAGTCGTTCATACAGACCGACGCCGCCATCAACCCTGGCAACTCGGGCGGTGCTCTCGTCAACACACGTGGCGAGCTCATCGGCATCAACGCCATGCTCTACTCGCAGACAGGATCGTTCAGCGGCTACGGCTTCGCTATACCAACGTCGATTATGAACAAGGTGGTGGCAGACTTGAAGCAGTACGGCACTGTGCAGCGTGCACTCATCGGCATACAGGGTCAGGACGTGAAGAACTATGTAGATGCTAAGAAAGACAAGGGCGAGGACATTGACCTCGGCACAATGGAGGGCATCTACGTGGCTAAGGTGACTGAAGAGAGCGCGGCTGAAGAGGCTGGCATGAAGGAAGGCGATGTCATCACTGCTATCGACGGCAAACCTGTAAACAAGATGGCTGAGCTGCAGGAAGTGCTCGCAAAGAAGCGCCCGGGCGACAAGGTGACTGTAACTTATCTGCGCGACAAGAAGAAGGCTACAAAGACCGTAACGCTGAAGAACGAGAAGGGCAACACACAGGTTGTGAAGAAGGCAGACCTCGACGTGCTCGGTGGCAACTTCCGCGCTATCACGAACGCACAGAAGGAACAGCTGAACATCGGCTACGGCTTGGAGGTACTGAAGGTGAACTCGGGCAGACTGAAGACCGCAGGCATCACAAAGGGCTTCATCATCCAGCGCGTGAACGACAACGCAGTGAAGACCATAGACGACTTGCAGAACGCTGTAAAGGAGGCATCTACAAGCAAAGATCCGGTGCTCTATATCCAGGGCGTTTATCCTACGGGCAAGAAGGCTTACTTCGCTGTGCCTTTGGAAGACTAAACAAATAGGAGCCTACGACATTCCTGTCGTAGGCACTACAAGGAAACAACAACATGCCTACGGCATTCCTGCCGCAGGCTCTACAAGGAAAAAACATGCCTACGGCAGGAATGCCGTAGGCTCCTAAGGTACATAGCGGAGGACTCGAGAAAAGCCCTTCGCTATTTTTTTGCTGTCAATTTAGCATCCGCATCGGTCGATGCAGACATCTGCGTCGGTCGATACGAGCATCCGCGTCGGTCGATGCAGACATCCGCGTCGGTCGATGCAGACATCCGCGTCGGTCGGTGCAGACATCCGCGTCGGTCGATGCAGAATAAAAAAAAGCAACTACTACATTATTAGTTTTAGCAAACAGCAATAAAAATAAGTAGATTAAAATTTGCTGCAACCAATAGAAATAACTAAATTTGCAGAATGATGCGCGCAAAGCGCACCCGTCCTTTAACAATAAAATAATATCAAAAAAAGCAACACTTAATGAGACAACTGAAAATCATCAAATCGATTACCAATCGAGAGAACGCCTCACTCGATAAGTATCTTCAGGAGATTGGCCACGAAGAGCTGATTTCTGCAGAAGAGGAAGTAGAACTTGCACACCGCATAAAGAACGGCGACCGCAAGGCTCTTGAGAAGTTGACAAAGGCAAATCTGCGTTTCGTTGTCTCTGTTGCTAAGCAATATCAAAACCAAGGCCTCTCGCTGCCCGACCTCATCAACGAGGGCAACATCGGACTGTTGAAGGCAGCTGAGAAGTTCGACGAGACGCGTGGCTTCAAGTTCATATCCTACGCCGTGTGGTGGATCAGACAGAGCATCCTGCAGGCAATAGCCGAGCAGAGTCGCGTGGTACGATTGCCACTCAATCAGGTGGGCAGCGTGAACAAGATAAAGCGCATACTCAACCAGTTCGAGCAGGAGAACGAACGCCGACCGAGCATCGACGAGATTGCAGAGCAAACCGACATGCCGCACGAGAAGATTGAGGACGTGCTGAAGGTAGATACACACCAGGTAAGCGTAGACGCACCGATGACCGAAGGCGACGGAGCAAGTATGCTCGACTTTATGCCGAACGACTCCGAACCATCGACCGATAACGAACTCGTGATGGAATCGATGCGCGAAGAGATTGCACTCGCCCTGTCGGTTCTCAACGAACGCGAACGCAATGTGGTGGAAGCCTTCTACGGCATCAATCAGCCCGAATGCACAATGGAAGAGATTGGCAATAAATACGGACTCACACGCGAACGTGTACGCCAAATCAGAGAGAAGGCGATACGCAAACTGAAACAGAATACAAAGAACAAGCTGCTCAAGGCTTATCTTGGCAGATAACGATAACACAACGAAAGAAATGAAAATACGCACAATCCTGGCATTGGCAATGCTGCTTATGCCGTCGCTTATCTTCGCACTGCAGAAGCAAGAGCGACTCTACGTCTACGGAATAGCCACATCGTTCAACGATTCAACGGTGTACATCACGGATATACAGCAGCTCGACTCGGCTTGGGTAGATGCAAAAACCGACTTTCTGTATAGTCGCAACAACTACTCTTATCAGTTGCGCGAGCACCTAAAAGCTAACGGATGCGCCACACCTACCTGCGTCACCGTCTTCGCCAAGAAACGTAAGCAGATAGAGAAGAAATACATGGCTACAAAGAAGCGCTACACAACCAAGGGACGCTACAACGTGAAATCAATAACAAAACACGACTTTACGTACTCATGTATCGTACCGGATGACAGCGAGCGCATAGATTTGCAGAAAAAGAAGTCGAAGAAGAAATAAATGAACAACATATCTGAATACTGCATCGCAGAACATAACATAAGGGTTGTTTTCACAGCAAACGACAGAAACAGCCCAGAATTGATAGCGTCGTTTGAGCCTTTCAGAACGAAAGGTTCAAACGACGATTTTCTTTTTACACTACACGTAGACGACACGCTAAAACCCATAACGAAAGAACATCGCGAACGCATAGACACCTTCGATACGGGCAACGGCGACACCATCGTCGACCAACTCGACAACGGAGGCTATCAGTACATACTAAAGGACATAGAAGGACGCAGCTGCTGTCTGCTACAGACCAACAAGGATTTCAGCGAAGGCGTGTGCGCACTGAACGGCAACGAACAGATGCGACACTTCGGACTGAACAACGCACTGATGATGCTCTACGCCTTCCGCAGCAGCTTCTTCCACACACTGCTCATACACGCCTCACTCGTCAGAAACAACGGCTACGGCTATGCGTTCATCGCAAAAAGCGGCACCGGCAAGAGCACACACACGCAACTATGGCTGAAGCACATTCCTGGGTCGGACCTGATGAACGACGACAACCCCATCGTGCGCGTCATCAACGGACGCACATTTATCTACGGTAGTCCGTGGAGCGGAAAGACCCCTTGCTACCGCGACGTGAAGGCACCACTCGGAGCCATCACACAGATTACACGCGCCAAGAGCAACAGCATAGAACGTTTGTCACCAACAATAGCCTTCACATACATACTGCCCGCATGTTCCACAATGAAGTGGGATAAGGCAGTATTCCGCAATACCTACGACACGGTTATCAAGGTTATCGAAACCTCACAATACGTCTATGTACTACACTGCCTGCCCGACAAAGAGGCTGCAGAAGTGAGTTTTAATACACTATCCGCACCGCATCAACAAAACATCACCTCACCATGCCAATCCCAAGCAAACAGTTCAACAACGCGCAACTGATACCACATTTCGTGGAACTACTCAACCAAGGACACACCGTCACGTTCAAGCTGCGCGGCTTCAGTATGCGCCCCTTTCTTGAGGACGGACGCGACTGCGCGATACTCAGCAAGCACACCACAGTGCATCGTGGCGACGCTGTGCTGGCAGAGATTAGTCCAGGCACGTATGTGCTACACCGCATCGTGAACATCGACGGCGACAAGGTGACGTTGCGTGGCGACGGCAATCTAAACACCGAACAATGCTCACTCGCCGACATTCGCGGCATAGCAACAGCATTCTACCGCAAGGGACGAAGCACTCCCGACTACACATCGGGACGAAAATGGCGCATCTATTCGGCTATCTGGACACGTCTGCTACCCATCCGCCGCTACCTACTGTTCATATATAGAAAAGTAAAAAAGTAAACAGTAGGAGGTATGGGCATCTTGCCCATACCACGCCCCCACAAAGCATTTAAAAGAAAAAAAAGTAAAAAGACAATGAAGATAAAGAAAGGATTCGTCCTTAGGGACATTTGCGGCGAGAACATAATCGTTGCAGAAGGCAAAGAGAACATCGACTTCACAAAAATCATCAGCATGAACGAGAGTGCTGCTCTTCTTTGGGAAGGCGTAAAGAACAAAGAGTTCGACGCAGAAACGCTCAAAGAGCTGCTATGCGAGGAATACGACATCGACGACACTACGGCGGAGAACGACGCAAAAGCACTACTCGACAGCTGGATAAAGGCAGGAATAGTTGAGTAATACCAAAAACGGCATATCCCTTGTTTGAGATATGCCGTTTTTTATGACTTCAATATATACAAAAACTTAGTACTTCAGAACCTTGGCAGCCACATTCTTAAACTGAGGCATCGCCTTTCCGATAGAAGCACCGATGTAAGTAGGATCGCAAACCACATACTTCTTTCCACCAACAGTGACGAAGTCGCCTGATACATTCTCGTTGAAGCATACTGCAGTAGCAATATGATTAGGATAATCGAGCAATACGACATCGAGCTTCAGCAGATTGCGCACCAGATACGAATAGAGTACAGAACGATCTTCGCAGTCGCAATACGGATAGTAGAAGAGTTCCTCAACGAAGAACGGCTTCTCATAACCGAACTGCTCTTGGTCGGTAGCGTACTGGAAGCCGGTCTGCACAAAATTGATGAGCAGATTGGCAGCCTCTGCCTCACCCTTTCCATTTACTAATGGTGCGAGTGTTGAGAGCACCTTGCTGGCAACAGATGGGTTCACTTCGGCGTTCACATACACGCTATAGTCGCACTGCGGCATACTGCCATAGAACTCCATCAGCGATTTTGGAACGTCTACAGACACAGCAACCGAACCCGAACGATTCTTATGTACTGAGTTCACCATACCAGCATTAAGTGCTGGAGCATGATTAACCTGCATGTTCAGTTTGCTCTTAGCCTTCGGCGAATCCTCTTGACACATATAGAACTGGCACGACTCATTACTTGTAAGGTTGTAATAGTTGAGTCCGTCCTTTGTAAAGTATGGATGACCATAGACCTGACAATCAGCAGCAACAAACAGAAGCATCTGATTGCGATCGGCACGGCGCGCCATCTTCGACTTGTAGCCAAGCTCGTTGAGCAGGAATTGCTGCATCACAACAGCGGCGTTCTCATCAGTGCAGAGTGTCTTAGAGGCTTCACGAACGAAGAGGAATATACCCCAATCGTTGAGGTTGAGCTCCTTCTTCACCTTACGACAATCGTCTACCAACGCCTTATAATCGGCCTTGCACATTGCCTCGTAAGCATCAGCAATGGCGTTCTCACGCATATTGCCTATCGAACAAACACCTTTCAACGACTTATCAACATACACCTTCTGTCCACAGAAGTTTACCATCTGCTTGTCTGCAGAGGCCGTAAAGAGCTCACCCGTAGGTGCTGACGGCTTAGCAGCTGGAGGTACTACAGGAACAACAACAGGCTTGGTTGTTGGAGCTGTTGGTTGAGCGTTCGGACAAGTCGGCTTAGCATTCGGGCAAGCAGGCTTAGCGTTCGGACAAGTCGGCTTGGTTGCTGGAGCAGCAGGCTTAGCGTTCGGACAAGTCGGCTTAGCGTTCGGACAAGTCGGCTTAGCGTTCGAACAAATCGGCTTAGCGTTCGGACAAGTCGGCTTGGTTGCTGGAGCAGCAGGCTTAGCGTTTGGACAAGTCGGCTTGGTTGCTGGAGCAGCAGGCTTAGCGTTCGGACAGGTCGGCTTAGTTGCTGGACAAGTCGGCTTGGTTGCTGGAGCGGCAGGCTGAGAAGTTGGAACCGGAGCTGGAACTGGAGCTGGGGTTTCAGGCTTTACCACGGGCTGAGGCTTTTCACTCTCGGTGTCCACTGGCTGGCGTCGCTTGTTAGTATTGTCAACCTTCTTTTGTGGCTTGTCAAACGTCACCTTTTCACCTCCATCGATCACTCTTCCCTGAGGACGCTGTTTACTCTCTTTAGTCGATTGTCCGAGAATTTCTTCAATAGTAAGCTCTACGGGAGTGGTATCAGGATCCTTCTTCTCGTCGTACACAACGGGCTTAACAGGCTCAGGCTTAACACGCTTCTCCACGGGCTTTTTAGAGTCGAACTCTTTCCACGGATTGCGTAAGAAACTAATGAATTGCTTGTTTGCATCATCGATAAACTTATCAAACGATGCTATTTCACTATTCACAAAGTCATCGAAATCGTCTACAACTTGTGCCTGAGTCCCCATACAACATGTTGCGCAGAAAGCTAATAATATAAATCTTTTCATTTGTACGGGTTTTATTTTAATGGTTATTATCTAAAAAATCCGAAGAAGAGCAGACAAATCTACCCTTCTCCGGATTGATTACAATATCTTCAAGATATTACTCGTCCATTTCAACAGGGTCGCCGATGAACTCCTCAACCTGCTGTGAGAGATCGTTAAGAGCAGCCTTCTTCTTTGCCTCCTTTGCAGCAAGCTCACGAGCCTTCTTAGCAGCTGACTCATCGATAGTCATGTACACCTGGAACTCCTTAGAGCCGCCCTTCTCGCGAACGAGAGTGAAGTGCATCTTAACGAGACCTGCAATCTTTGTATTCACGCCCATCTCATAAGCAGCACCGAACTTATCGATTTCTTCCTCAGACATACCTTCTGCGTCTGAAGACATAATGCTCTTCATCTTACCAACTACCTGAGCCTTAGCACGGCTTGCGTAGCTTGTGATACCATTCATCATAGCGTTCTCACGACCAATCTTAGGGTTCTTGCCTACAGCAATACCTGTAAGAACGAGGTGATTCTCCTCATCACCCTCTACGTATGTGCGATACTTTGTAAGCGCATACTCCATTGTAGAAGCTGTAGCAAGCAATGACCAACCTGCCTTCTTCCACTCCTTACAAGTCTTCTTAATATCCTTCTTCAACAATTTCGACTGAGCGAAAGCTGCAGATGAACCACAGAAGATAAGTGCGATAGCCAATAATACGTTAAAAATTCTCTGTTTCATAATAGTCAAGTTTTAATTGTTATAAATTTAATTGTTACCTATTTCTATTTCATTACTTCCAGTTGGTTTTCTATTGCATTACTCCCAGTTGGTTGAGTATGGCAATGCTACCTTTATTGGTTCGATTGCTCCTGTGTCTGGGTTTACTACATTGAGCGTGCCCTTCACAAATCCGAAGTCGTTCTTCTTTACTTGGCGAAGCGAATATTCGCCCTGTGCCAGCATCTTTATCTGGATGAGTCCCTTTGTAGAGTAGATTGCGTCAACGTTATCGAAGACGAGTGGCACTGCGATATCAGGCACATTGAGCTCAAAACTCTTCACTGCGAACTTATTGCCGTTGCGGTTGTTCACAGTAAGACGCACTGTTACGTCCGTGACTTCACGTTCTGCAGCATCTACCATAGCTGCTGTAAGCAGCACCTTACCCTCCGGTGCGATAGAGAACTTCTGACTGCCAAAGCCACTACCGGCTTCTGTGAGCGAAATCTTATAAGTGAGACGTTTGCCCTCAAGACGAAGCATTACGTCAATAGTATTCTCTTCGTCCTCAATACACTCGCTATCATCGTATGTAACGAGGAATGTACCATCGGTTGTTGGACGCACGTTGAGCTGAGTCACGCTGCTCGACTTCACTGTCGGCAATGTAGACACCTTAACAGGTCTGCCTTTCAGGAGCACCTGACAGCTATATTGTCCACGTTTAACAAACTTACCTGTGAGTGTGAGCGCATCGTAGAGCTGAAGATAGCGCTTCTTCAAGCCTTCCACCTGCTCAAGGCGTACATCGTCGAAGAAGTATGCCTTCAGAGCGTTGAGCTCAGTAGTAGCCGCTTTGATATCTTCTACCGACTCAATGTTGTCTATCTTCTGTGCCAAAGCCTCGTACTTAGCGGTCATCTCCTGGTCGAGAGCTTCAAACTCTGCCTGCAGTGTGCGCTGTTCGCGACGAGAGTAAGGATAGAGCACCGAATACTCGTAGTAGCTCTTGCCCGTCTTCTTGTCCTGAACACGCTGCCAGTATATTCCAGCTATCTTGTTCGACGAGATACCTTTAAGGAAAGGTAAGTTAGCCGACTTGATCTTCGAGAGACGTGTAAATTCATCGCGCGACTGCACGTTGTCGTCCTCCACTATCTCGCTCGATTCATTGCGCTGCGACACGCTTACGTTGCTTGCTACAGAGAGGATGATGCGCTCTGTAACCTCAGCCATTGCCTTCACCTGCGCATCTGCTATAGTATTGGCGGTAACGGTGACAACAAGTGCACTTGGGTTAGCCGTATTGACCCACTCAGGAGCTTTTTTGGCGCTACGCTCCACAACTTTTGTCTGTGCTAATGACATACAGCATGTGGCTACGAGCAGACACAAAGTCAATGATATTCTCTTCATAATAAGTTGTTTAAATTTTATCGTTAGTATCAGTAAATGTATTGGGTAGTTTTTATCACCAATCCACCTTCAAGTTGCGTATCTCTACATAACCATTGCGCACTTTGAGTTTCATGTATGAAATTGTCTCAATCGGGTGATCATAATTGACGATGTAGAAGTCATGCTTCAAATTGACACGAGCTGGCATACTAATCCATTCGTACGATGAACCATTTGCTATAACAGCTTTGTTCTCGCGTGGAAGTTCTTTACCATTGTCGTCAATAACTACATCCAATGATATATCGCCATTCGCAATGTTCACATTCTGGTTGACATACTCGGCTTTGATCGTGATGCGGCGTTGTGTTGGCTCACCCTTACAACTGAGAACACGGAACTCGAGGTCATTCATAGAGATTGTTATCTCGCACTTAGGAGCAGCGGGAGCTTCAGCAGGCACTGGTTTCTCCACAATTTTCTCCACAACAACGGGTTTCTCTACCACCTTTTCTACTACGACCGGCTTCTCTACCACCTTTTCAACAATCACAGTGTCTGGCTTTGTGCCCAACTTTGCAAGAATTTGCTCCTGCAGAGCGTAAGCCTGATCATAGCATGGGATATTGGCAGTGGCAGCAGAGAGATAGCTAATAGCTTCTTTGTAACGCTGCTGATTGTAAAGTGCTTTTGCTTTCTGCAATATGAAAGCGCAATTGGTAGAATAGTACTCTTCAATCTTCTTGCGTGCAGTATTGATGAATTGCTTATAGGCAGGGTCAGTCACTTTGATGCCCTTTATCATCGACTTCATAGCCTTATCCTTGCTACCAAGCGATTCGCCCTCCAATTCAATTGATGTGCTGTAATATTCGGCACCATCGATGATGTTCTTGGCAATGAGCACTAACTCGCCTTGTGCGATAGGCACGTCAAGCACGACACCATCCTTAGTAGAGATAATCTTCTCTACAGATATAGTTGGCTCTATGGCAAACACATTATAAAGATCAGCAGCACCAGCTCCATTGCGATCGAACACCTGACGAAGCTTCAAGTCGAGGGCGTTGGTCACAGATGCTGACATACCATCTGCCTCTGCCTTCAATATAGAGAACTGAATATCGGTTTGTGCCATTGCTATCGTTGCAGATAGAAAGAATACAATTTGTAATAGTATTTTCTTCATAAAGTCGGTTATTTAGTTATTTTGAGTACAAAAGTATTAAATATTATAATAAAGTCCAAATTTTTTTTGAATAATATACAAAAATAAGGTGGAACTTTAACAATTCCACCTTATTCTATTATATATAGTATTTTTACTCAATCACTACGAGCGGAGAGTCCTCAAGTACGCTCTCGCCAGTCTTCACGCAGATAGCCGTCACCTTTCCGTCCTTCTCAGCTTCGAGATTGTTAGCCATCTTCATAGCTTCGAGCACAACGACTACGTCGCCTACCTTCACCTCGTCGCCTACAGCAACCTTAATTTCGGTTACTACGCCCGGCAGCGGAGCCTTGAGCGCGTTGGCTGTGTTCACGTTGGCAGCACTTGCTGTCTCGCCTTCCTCTGCTTCGGCAGCCGGCTGACCAAGCACTACCTTCTTCTTCTCGGGCTCAGCCTCCTGCTCCATCTCTACCTTGAAGGCCTCACCATTTACGGTTACGTCGGCGATATTGCCCTCAACGTCTTCTATCTGTACCTTGTACTCCTTGCCGTCGATTGTATATTTAAACTCTTTCATTTCTTTTTATGGTTTTGCTGTTAAACTTAAGAACTTGGCGTTCCACATAGTCTGACGCGGCTGTATGGTGATGAAGCCCGGTTCTTTATCGTGTACGTTGTTGCCCTGATACTCATATAGAGCCATGGCAATGGCAGCATATATATTCTTGTCCATACCTGTATATTTGTTTACTTGTAACCTTGTCTACTTGTTTACTCGTCTACTTGTAAAACAAATTACATCGGCATACAACCATGCTTCTTAGCTGGCAACTGCTGACGCTTTGTAGCGAGCTGTGCCAGACCGCGACAGATGCGGAAACGTGTGTTGCGCGGCTCGATTACGTCGTCGATATAGCCGTAAGAAGCTGCTTCGTACGGGTTTGCGAACTTCTCAGTGTACTCGTCTTCCTTCTCTGCGAGGAACGCCTGAACGTCTTCGCCAGCTTCCTTCTTAGCTTTAGCTTCCTTGCCGCAGAGGATTGCAACAGCACCGCTTGCACCCATAACCGCAATCTCTGAAGACGGCCATGCGAAGTTGAGGTCTGAACGCAACTGCTTACAGCCCATAACGATGTGCGAACCGCCGTAACTCTTGCGCAGAGTGATTGTAATCTTTGGAACGGTAGCCTCGCCATAAGCGTAGAGCAACTGTGCACCGTGCTGAATAACGGCGTTGTACTCCTGACCTGTACCTGGCAAGAAGCCTGGCACGTCGACAAGCGACACGATAGGAATGTTGAACGCATCGCAGAAGCGCACGAAGCGTGCTGCCTTACGGCTTGCGTTAACATCGAGAACGCCTGCGTAAGCAGCCGGCTGGTTGGCTACGATACCAACGCTCTGACCGTTGAAGCGTGCGAAACCGATGATGATGTTCTTAGCGAACTTAGGCTGTATCTCAAAGAACTCGCCGTTGTCGGTGATGGCACCGATAACCTTGTACATATCATAAGCCTTGTTCGGGTCGTCGGGGATAATCTCGTTGAGGGAGTCCTCCATACGGTTGATCGGGTCATTGCACTCTACGCGCGGAGCCTCTTCTGTGTTGTTGCTCGGGATGAACGAGAGCAGGCTCTTTATCATCTCGATCGCCTCTTCCTCTGTCTTTGCAGCGAAGTGTGTCACACCGCTCTTCGTAGCGTGTACCGATGCACCGCCGAGGTGCTCAGCGTCGATGTCCTCGCCCGTTACGGTCTTTACAACCTTCGGACCTGTGAGGAACATGTATGAAGTCTGCTCCTTCATTATGATGAAGTCGGTGAGAGCCGGCGAGTAAACTGCACCGCCTGCGCACGGACCCATGATAGCCGAGATCTGTGGGATTACGCCCGAAGCGAGGATGTTGCGCTCGAAGATTTCGCCGTAGCCAGCGAGGGCGCAGATGCCTTCCTGAATACGTGCACCGCCCGAGTCGTTCATGCAAATAACTGGTGCGCCCATGGTCATAGCCATGTCCATCACCTTGCAAATCTTCTGTGCCATTGTCTCAGAGAGCGAACCGCCGTTGACGGTGAAGTCCTGAGCATATACGTAAACCAAACGGCCGCCTACTGTAGCGCTACCTGCTACGACACCATCGCCATAGTAGTGCTTCTTCTCCATACCGAAGTTAGTACAACGATGCTTCTTAAACATGTCGTACTCCTCGAACGAACCTTCGTCGACGAGCATCTCGATGCGCTCGCGTGCTGTGTATTTGCCGCGTGCGTGCTGCTTCTCAATAGCTTTTTCGCCGCCACCGAGACGAGCCTGTTCGCGCTTAGCGACCAGCTCCTTGATTTTTTCTACTTGTTTGCTCATAATTTTATTTTGCTATTTCTTTGTTCTTTCTTTAGCGTATGAAATCGCGTATATACTATTTAGAGTGCAAAATTACTAAAAAAAGAACAAAGAAGGCTATATCATTGATATAAATTTTGTTACTGCATTATTTCGTTTGTGCCGACACTGGCTTCTGTCTGCCTTACTTCATGCTGTCGTCGACGAACGAGAAGGGCAGCAGATCTTTAGCCGACTGCAGGCTGTAGACTCCTTTTTTGCCGTAGAGCAGCACACGGATGGGTTTCTTGTAGCGGTCTTCCACACCGAGTATCACCTGGCGACAGGCTCCGCATGGACTCACTGGCTCGTCGAGCAGTCCGCCTGTGTTGCGTGCCGCGATAGCGAGTGTCGAAACGGACTGGTCGGGATAGTTTGCCTGTGCTGCGAAGATGGCTGTGCGCTCGGCGCACGTGCCTGATGGGAATGCTGCGTTTTCTTGGTTTGCGCCTGTTACGATGGTGCCGTCGGCGAGGCGCAATGCTGCTCCTACGTAAAAATTGCTGTACGGAGCGTATGCACCGTTGGTGGCTTCCAACGCACGCTCTACGAGTTCGCGGTCAGCAGTGTTCAGTTCGTCGAGCTGATAGTGCTCAACGCGAATGTTGATGTTTATTTCTTTCATAGTTTAAAGGTGGTGGTGAGATGTTGTTGTGGTGAGGTGGTGATGATGGGATGAGATAGTGAAACCTTACTCTTGCGGATTAGGTTCTTCCGTCTTTTCCTCCTTGAATTCGTATGCTCCCACGTCGGGTCGCTCGTCGCGCGGCATAGCGTTGCGGTCGGTTCTGGTAGCCGTAGCTGGGTCGGCGCGGTCGATAGCCACTGATGTCTTTGCGAGTCGGAAGTCGTAGTCCTGCTTGTCGCCGTCCACCTTTCGGAAGTGGTTGGTGCAGACAGAGTCGGCATTCTCTTTCTCCTCGAACACTACGTTTACGAAGTGCGGCAGTTCTTCCTCGTCCGTCACCTCGGGGGTGCGTATCACGCAGTTCTCAAACTTATAGTTGAAAGCGTTCGGTTCTGCGGCATCCTCGCCCGTAGTATCCTTCACGGGCTTTCCGCCCATCATCTCGTCTGTGCTGTAGCCCGTGATGAGCGTGTTGCGACAGACGAACTGCTGCAGCGGACGCTTCAGAGCCGAGAAGTTGAGCGCACTGGCACGGTTGGAGTCGAACGGATAGAACTGTGCCAGCGTGCAGTTGTTCACCTGCACGTCGCCTCCGTCCACGCCCAAGCAGTTGTTGAGCGCGTTCGTCAGCTGCGAGTTCTCTACCGTCACCTTCGAATTTTCTACATACAGCGCGTGTCCCTGACAGTTGTGTATGGTAGAGTTGGCTATGGTGAGCGTCTGCCGTGCTACATCCGACGAGTCGACACGCACACCATGGAACGCGCTGTGCAAGTCGGTGAACTCCATAACGTTATCATACGACTTCTCCAAGAAGCGTATGCCGTTCCACAGTCCGCTCATGCGGTCGTAAGGCAGATAGTCGAACATATGGTCGAGGCGGTCGCCGCGCAGCGTGACGGGCTGGTCGGCGGTGCCTTTGCATACGAGTCGTCCCTTTACATCGATGCCAGCCCCGTCGTGAAAATAGAGCGTTGCGCCAGGTGCGACGGTGAGCGTTGCGCCCTCCTCCACGGTCAGCGGACCGTAGACTACGAGCGGCTTGCCGGCAGTTATAGTGTAGTCGGTCGTGATAGTCTTGCTGCGAACAAAGTCGGCATCCCACGACCATGCGTTGAGCACCACTTTCTGCTCCACTCCACTCTCGAGTGCGAACACGAGGCGGTCGTTCAGCTCCTTCGGTCCGTCGCCGTGGTTCACGGCTGTAGTCACCTCCACGAACACGCGTATGCTGTCCTTGTTGCGCACCTCTATGTAGTTCGCCTTATAGCCCTGTTCCGGACTCAGATATACGCCGTCTACATTCACACGAAATCCGTTCTGGTTGCCACCTTCGAGGCGCACGGATGTGCAGCGCAGCCCCTTACCCGAGCGGTTGCTCACCCAGAAGTCGCGCGTCGACGACGGCACGGTAGAGAACACGGTGTCAATGCGCACCGTGTCGGTAGAGAACGTGAGCAGGTTGTTCGGCGATGTTGTGAAATCGTCGATATCGTCGCATGCGCTTAAGCCGAACACGCCCAGCACACACATTATTATATATATATGAATATGTTTCATCGTAATAGATATAACGCAGAAATGGCGGTTTTATTGTATCTCCAGATACAAAAAAGCGGTTGCACGTGCCCGAAGGCTCATGCAACCGTTTCTTATATTTCGTTTTATTACTATTGTCTGAGCAAGCTCACTTTTATTTTGTGAGGTTGATCTTGTTGTTTACATTTACAACCTCTGCAATGGCTGCACAACAAATTGCGAAGATAAATCCGAAAATCATCATAATCTTAATCCTTTCTTTTTTTAATTGTTATCCTACTTGTGTTTTTCTGTGTTTCCCATTTGTTTGCTCCTCAGCGCAACAGTGCTTTTAGCACTTGTTACTTATTGAGGCTGATCTTGTTGTTTACCTTTACAGCTTCTGCAAGAGCTGCACAACAAATCGCAAAAATAAAACTAAAAATAACCATAATGTTACCCTTTCTTTCTTTAATTCTTACTTTGTTATCCCTAATTACGCTTCTCTTTCTTGCCTTTCGGCAACCGTCAGCCGCGCTTCCAGCGCAGCCTCGTCGTTTATTTCTGATGCAAAGGTAGTGCTATTTGTGCTCGCACACAAGTATTAGTTCGTTTATTTTTCAAGTTGTCGTATATTTTTGATGTTAGTCAAGTAGTTGTCGTAAATTTGCATTTTTGTCATATCGCTGCAATACATTTGTAGCCAAAATGGCAGAACTTTACTTTTAAAAGCCCATCTTACTCTTTTGCTTCACCCCTTTTTACTCTTTTGTTTTAGCCTTTTTGCTCTTTTAGTCTTTTACTTTTTTACCTTTAAAAGCCCATTTAAGTCATCGGACAGCGAACGCCGCCCAATCGGGCAGCGGACGCAATCTGATTGGATGGCGAACGCAATCTGACTGGGCGGCGTTCGCAACCTGATCGGGCGGCGTTCGAAATCTGATCGGGCGGCGTTCGAAGAACGACGGCAAAAGTTAATAAGGCAGTGTCACTTTGAACAACTCGTTATCGACGTGCTCCTTACGTATAACATCTACAAGCTCGGCTACTATGTCCGGATGCGCAGCACTCACGTCGTTATCCTCGTGCAAGTCGGTGGCGAGGTTGTACAGGCGTGGCTTGCCCTTCACCACTATCAGCTTCCAGTCGCCACGACGCACGGCTATCTGGTCGGTCTCGTGGAACTCCCAGTAGAGATGGTCGTGCTGCAGCTGCTTGGAATTGTCGCCGAGAAGTGTCGGAGCAATGGAAAGTCCGTCGAAGCCATCGCCCGCGAGCTTGCGGTTGGTGTAGCGTTTACGGAAGTTCTTCACGCCGGCGAGGTCGCAGAACGTAGGCATGAGGTCGTAGAAGGCGAACTGCAGGTCGCTCACCTCGCCTGCCTTCACGTGTCCGGGCCACCATGCTATGAACGGAATGCGTATGCCGCCCTCGTAACATTGGCGCTTGAGTCCGCGCAGTTTGCCGTCGCGCCCGAAGAATTCGGGGTCGGCACCGCCCTCCTCATGAGGTCCGTTGTCGGAGGTGAAGATGACGAGCGTGTTCTTGTCAAGTCCCTTCTCGCGCAGCTTCGCCATCACCTCGCCAACATACTGATCGAGACGGGTTATCATTCCGGCAAACTGGGCGTGGGTATGCTCCACGGCGTTGTAGCGTGAGCCCTCCTGTCCGCCCCACGTCTTGTCGACAAAGAACTTCTTCTCGTAGCCCTCCACGATGCTGTCGTAGGGCTGAGCCAGTTCGGCGTGTGGCAGGGTGTATGTAAGGAAGCCCACGAAGGGCTGCTTGCCGTCCTGGCGGTCAATCCATTCGAGTGCCTTCTCATGAATGATGCGTGCCGAATACTGCTGGCGCTTATGGTAGTCGCGTCCGAACATGGGGTACTGTATGTTCTGCTCCATCACCTCGCGCACCACAGCCGTGTCGCCCATAGAGCGCGAGTAGCGGTTGAGGAAGTTGGGGTAATACAGATGCGCCTGGAACTGGCAGATGTAGCCGTAGAACTCGTCCACGCCGCGCTTGTCAGGCGTAGAGGGCGATCCCTCGTAGCCGCCAGCCCACTTGCCGAACACGCCTGTGGTGTAACCGTGGTCTTTCAGCATCTCGGGCAGTATCTTGTGCTGTGGGTCGTAAGGTTCCTGACCCACCACGGCGAAGTCTACGTTGTTGCCGTACATCACAGTGCGGTCGTTCGACCAGTATTCGCGGTTGCCGCGCACGTGTCCGTGACCCGAGTGCTGACCCGTCATTATCGAAGCACGCGAGGGCGCAGACACCGGCGAGCCGGCGTAAGCCTGCGTGAAGCGCATACCCTCCTCAGCCATGCGGTCGATGTTGGGCGTACTGATATAGGGCTGTCCGTAACAGGCGAGGTCGCCGTAGCCCATATCGTCGCACAATATAAATATAATGTTGGGCTGCTTCGGCTGCACACGCTTCTGCGGTGCCTTTGCTGCCACGAGCGAGGGCACTACAGAGAGTGCGGCGCCCGCTAAAAGAATGTTCTTGTTCATCGCGAAATTTGTTGTTTTAGAGTAATCGATTTGTTTTCAATGTATAAAATTACTGCAAATAATCCGAACACCAAAATCATTTCGCAACAAACATATAAATTCAGCCTGATTTACTCCGTTTTTCAAAAAATAAACATTACTTTTGCATATAGATTTTGCGCGGAAGTGCACATCTTTATTAACCTGAAACACTATAAACAACAAATGAGAGAAAAAATTGACTGCTTTCTGCCCTGCAACGATGTAGCCGAGATTGCCGACTCGATACAGACGCTGAGCCAAAGCAAGACGACACAGCATATTAACCTGCTCGTGAGCGACACAAGCGACATCTGCGCGTGCAGCGACACGGACAGCATCAGCAACTGCACCGTGATAACCATCGACGGGCTCACTTCGACAAAGACACTACTCACCATCGAGGAGCATACGGATGCCGAATACGTGCTACTGAGCCTAAAGCACACACCAGTGAATCTCGGACTGCACGCTCTCGAACGACTGCTGCGCGTGGCTACCGACAGCAACGCCGGAATGGTGTATGCCGACAGCTACATACAGAAGGACGGCGTGCAGGAGAAGCATCCCACCATCGACTATCAGACGGGCAGCATACGCGACGACTTCGACTTCGGACAGCTCGTGCTAATACGCGCGTCGCTACTGCACGAGTACGCAGCAAAGCAACAACTGACCGACTACAAGTGGGCTGGCTTCTACGACCTGCGCCTGTACATCAGTCGCAAGGCGCAGATTTTCCATCTGAACGAATATCTGTACACACAGGTGGAGACCGACTCACGCAAGAGCGGCGAGCGACAGTTCGACTACGTCAATCCGCGCAACCGCGAGGTGCAGATAGAAATGGAACAGGCTGCTACAAAGCACCTGGACAAGATTGGTGCTACGATAGACACATCGAAGTACACCAAGCCCGACTACAGCGAGCAAGACTTCACGTTCGAGGCATCGGTCATCATACCCGTGTTCAACCGCGCCAAGACCATCGCCGACGCAGTCAGTTCGGCTCTCGCGCAGAAGACCACATTCAAATATAACGTCATCGTGGTGGACAACCACTCCACCGACGGCACTTCCGCAATACTCGAAGCTGCGGCTGCTGAGGACAAGCGACTCGTACACATCGTTCCGGAACGCACCGACCTCGGTATCGGCGGCTGCTGGAACGTGGCTATCGACGACGCACGCTGCGGACGTTTCGCCGTGCAGCTCGACAGCGACGACCTCTACTCGTCGTCACAGACGCTGCAGCGCATCGTCGACGAGTTTCACAAGCAGGGGGCTGCAATGATTGTGGGCTCTTATCGCATGTGCAACTTCCAGCTCGAAACGCTCCCACCCGGACTTATCGACCACAAGGAGTGGACCGACCAGAACGGACCGAACAACGCGCTGCGCATCAACGGACTCGGCGCGCCACGCGCCTTCTTCACGCCTATCCTGCGCCAGATACAGTTCCCGAACACTTCATACGGCGAGGACTATGCCCTCGGACTTGCCTTCAGTCGCAAGTATCGCATCGGCAGAATCTTCGACGAGCTGTACCTGTGCCGCCGTTGGGACGGAAACAGCGATGCCGCACTGAGCATTGAGCGACAAAATGCCAACAACCTGTACAAGGATCGTCTGCGCACACTCGAGATTGCGGCTCGCCAGCAGCTCTCCGAAGGTACTGCGGATGCTTCGGCAGACAGTTCGCTACAACGCTTCTTCAACCGTCAGTTGGAGGTATGGGAGGATGCACGCCAGCACTTCCACGACCTGCGCAACGTGAAGACGCGCGAGTTGGCGTGCGGAGAGATTACGCTGAAACTGCAGTTCAACCCTGCACGCATCGTGTCTACAGGCGCGAACATCGACCGCAAGACAATCGCTGAGCGTCCGTGCTTTCTCTGCGAGCAGAACCGACCGAAGGAGCAGATGCAGAAACAGGTGGACAAGAACTTCACGCTGCTCACAAACCCCTTCCCGATTATGCCGCAACACTATACTATACCGCTGCGCACACACCGTCCGCAGAGCATCGGCATGAACTATGGCGAGATTTACCGCCTACTCAACGCCTACCCCACGCTCACCGTGTTCTACAACGGACCGAAGTGCGGTGCATCGGCTCCCGACCACATGCACTTCCAGGCTATCTGCTCGGGTATGCTGCCGTTGCAGACCAACTGGCCCCGACTGAGCCGGGGCAGTGAGGTGCTGCTGAGCAAGGACGAGCGTGGTGCGGTGGCTGCCGTGCGTGACTTCGCCGTGCCCGTATTCTCTATACGCACCACCGACCAACACACGGGCGAACAGCTCTTCCGCAAGCTCTATTCGGCACTGCCGATGCACGGCGGCGAGACCGAACCGATGATGAACATTATAGCATGGCGCGACGGCGACGACTATCAGGTGGTGGTGATACCACGCACGAAGCATCGCCCCGACTGCTACTTTGCCGACGGCGAGGAAAAGCGTCTCGTCAGTCCGGGCTCGCTCGACATGGCGGGCTTCATCGTCACACCACGCCCCGAAGACTTCGAGACGCTGACCGCAGAAGAGGCTATAGCTATACTGCAGGAGTGTGGCATGAGCGAAGCTGCCTTCAACGAGGCGGTGGAGAAATTGCACACACTGGCAGCCGAAGCCCCGTCCGCTAACACCCACTTCGCTGGCAAGCAGCCGATGGTGTCGGTGGGCATCGTGAGCGGTGCGAAGATTTCGTTCTCGCTCAACAAGCCGTACATGGCTAAGGGTAACCTGATTGAGGGCGAGCAGGTGGTTGAGTTCCATGAGGGTGGCATCCTGTGGAACGGCAACCAGTATCGTGAACTAACCTTCCATCCGCAGCAGAACGATGCCTCGTTCTCATTGCACGACGTAACAATCGGCGTGAATTTCCACTGGGAACGTCAGGAGACGCAGACCTTCCTGGGCACGCTACGCCTCGTGGTAGACTCCGACTGCGTATGTGCTATCAACGAATTGCCCGTGGAGTCGTATCTGGAGAGCGTCATATCAAGCGAGATGAGTGCCACATCGAGCCTCGAACTGCTCAAAGCACACGCCGTCATCTCGCGCAGTTGGCTGCTGGCACAGATTGAACAGCGCCACAAGCAGCAGACGGGTGCCGGTGGCAGCGGCTTCTTCTCGTTCATACGCAAAGACGACGAGCTGATAAAATGGTACGACCGCGAGGATCATACCATCTTCGACGTTTGCGCCGACGACCACTGCCAGCGCTATCAGGGCATTACGAAGGCTACGAGCAAGCATGTGGCGGAGGCTATTCGTGCCACACGCGGACAGATACTGATGGACAACGACGAGATATGCGACGCACGCTTCAGCAAGTGCTGCGGTGGTGCTACGGAGGAATTCCAGTACTGTTGGGAGAACGTGAAGAAGCCATACCTCATGGCTGTACGCGACACGGCTGACGCAAGCTCTTGCGGATGCAACAACACCGCAGCAGCCGAACTGCCCGACCTTACCATTGAGGAGAACGCCGAACGCTGGATACGCACCGCACCGGAGTCGTTCTGCAACACCGACGACAAGAAGATTCTCTCGGAGGTGCTCAACGACTACGACCAAGAGACTACCGACTTCTATCGCTGGCACGTGACATACACACAGGAGGAACTGAAGAGCCTCATCACAGAGAAACTGAAGATGGAGTTCGGCGATATCCTCGACCTCGTACCGATGGAGCGCGGACGCAGCGGACGCATCTGCCGACTGAAGATTGTGGGTTCGGAGCGCACATTCACCATCGGCAAGGAGCTGGAGATACGTCGCACACTGAGCGACACGCACCTCTACAGCAGTGCGTTCGTCGTAGACAAGGAGGACATCAAGAACGGCGTGCCACAGACTTTCCGCCTCACAGGTGCCGGCTGGGGACACGGCGTAGGACTCTGCCAGATTGGTGCCGCAGTAATGGGTGCCAAGGGCTACAACTACGACCAAATCCTGCTGCACTACTATCGCGGTGCGGAGATAAAGAGGATTTATAAATAATGGTGGTGTGGTGGTGTTATGTTGAGGTGGTGAGATTAGTACATATCTCAACATAACAACACCTCAACATCTCAACACTACAACACCACAACATTTTCAGAATGAAAAAGACTAATCCGTGGGCATGGATCCCCACATTATATTTCGCAGAAGGTCTGCCCAACGTTGTCGTTACAGCCCTGTCGGTAGTCATGCTGATGCAGATGGGACTAAGCGATGCCGAGGTAGGACTCTACACGGGCTGGTTGGCTCTGCCTTGGGTGGTGAAGCCATTATGGAGCCCGTTCATCGACCTGCTGAAGACAAAGCGCTGGTGGGTGCTCACGATGCAGCTGCTCATGGGCAGTGCGCTGGCAGGCATCGCCTTCACGCTGCCCACGTCGTTCTGGTTCCAGGGTACGATGTTCTTCCTCTTCGCAATGGCGTTCGCCAGTGCTACGCACGACATCTCTGCCGACGGCTTCTACATGATAGAGCTCGACGAGCACAATCAGGCGAAGTACGTCGGACTGCGCAATACGTTCTACCGACTCGCCATCATCTTCGTGAACGGCGCACTCGTATCGCTCGCCGGCATATTAGAACATCAACTGAATATGTCGGTGGTCTACACCTGGACACTCATCTTCTACGCGCTCGCGGCGCTCTTCATCGGCATCTGGCTCTACCACTGCCGTATGATGCCGCGTCCTGCCGACGATGTTAGTTCGGAGAAGAGCGTGAAGGAAGTGGCACACGAACTGAAGACGATGCTCGCCACTTTCTTCTGCAAGTTCGGTGCGAAGGAGACCGTGTTCGTTATGCTCTTCCTGCTGTTCTACCGCTTTCCGGAAGCTCTGCTGAACACGATGACTAAGACGTTCCTCATGCGCCCGACAGCCGAAGGCGGAATGGCTCTGACACCCGAGGAGTACGGCTTGGCGCAGGGCACAGTGGGACTCATCGGACTGCTCTTGGGCGGAATCATCGGCGGCGTGCTCGTCAGTCGCGACGGCATGAAACGCTGGCTGTGGCCGCTCGTTTGCGCCATTACACTGCCCGACGTAGTGTACATATACCTCAGCTACACGCTCGACTCCAATCTGTGGGTCGTATCATCGTGCCTCTTCGTGGAGCAGTTCGGCTATGGCTTGGGCGCTTCACCGTATTGACGCTCTACATGCTGTTCTACAGTCAGGGTAAATTCCGCACCTCACATTATTCTATATGCACCGGCATCTCATATCTCGGACTGATGCTGCCGGGCATGGTGTCGGGCTACGTTAAGGACATCATGGGCTACAAGATGTTCTTCATCTTCGTGATGGCGTGCTGCCTGATCACGTTCCTCGTGACAGCATTCCTGAAGATTGACCCCGAGTTCGGAAAGAAGAAAATTGACCTCGAGTTCGGAAAGAAGAAATAATGACAGACAAGCAACCAAAAACAACCTACCGCCCACACCGCAGAGGTACAAAGACTCGCTGGTTGTGGCTTCCGTCGCTGATGTTCGGCGACGGAGTGGCTGTGTCTGTGCTTGTACTGACCATGGTAATGCTGCGCCGTATGGGGCTCGACACCGCTGACACCGCACTCGCTATCGCCCTACTCTCAATACCGGTGTTGCTGCGTCCATTGTTCGAGATGGTAGTGACCCACTTTTGGGGCACCACAAAGGTGTGGATACTATCTACACAGTTCATCTCCGCTCTCTCGCTCGCTGCCGTAGCCTTTACGCTGCATACGAGCAGTTGGCTGTTAGGCACGGTGTGCTTCATGCCGTTCTTCGTGTGCTCATCAGTGTTCTACAACATCGCCCTGCACCGCTTCTATGTCGACTCGCCAACGAAGAAGTTGAGGTGGTGTGATGGTGAGATGGTGACATTACATTCGTCAAATCTCAACACCTCAGCACCTCAACACCACAACACCAAAAATCTCAACACCTCAACACCACAACACCACAACACCACAACACCTCAACACCACAACACCACAATATCAAATCCCAACACCTCAACACCTCAACATCTCAACAGTCAAAAACCCGCCGGATTTTTGACCATGGCCCTCCTCTTCGGCTGCGGAGTGATGATGATGATAGCTGGCAACATGGAAGTTGTGACGCGCAACATACGCTATTCGTGGAGCTTTGTGTTCTACGTTATGGCAGGCGTGGAACTGTTCCTGTGGCTTTGGCACACCATATTTCTACCCGGTGGTACGCATGGTTACGCCAAGCCGAAGCCGACAATGGGACTGCATCGCGGTGAGTTCAGAATATCCTTGCGTCGTATGCTGAAGCGCAAGGACGACATCACCGCCTTGACATTCTTCATCCTCTTCCTCCTGCCCGAGACATTGCTCGCTCTCACCGCCCCACTCTTCCTCATCGCAAAGCCACATAATGGCGGACTGGGCTTATCGCCACAGGAGTTCGCCTTCACACAGGGCACCATCGCCGTCATTGCTATCGCATTAGGCTACACACTCGGCGGTAAGGCGATAAAGAAACACGGACTGCGTCGTTGGCTGCTGCCTTCAGCCCTGCTGCTCGCCGTTCCGGGTGCCGCACTGCTATTCCTCAGCTACAACACGGCAGCGCCACTCAGCATCGTAGCTGCAGCGCAGGCTGCGGGTCACGCTGCTTTTGGCTTCGCTCTTAGCATGGTGAAGCAGGTGGTGGTGCGCTTCACGCGCAATATGCCCGACAACACTTTGCGCCACGCCATAGCGCGCACGCTCATTGCCACGCCGTTCGTCATCGTTGGCTCATTAGCCAGCCTCATGCTCACCATCGCCGACTATCAGCGCATCTTTCAGCTCGCCACGGAGCTTGCCGTAGTGCCACTGATTGTCAGCGTGTTCCACCTTTATATCACACGCAGACAGCCGCAGGCGGAGTGAAACGATTTCCCAGCTTTCTTCTTCACCTTCTCGCCAAAAATGTGTATCTTTGCATTCTGTATAATACCAGTTGCAACTAACGAAAAAGATAGATAATCATGAGCAATAACAAGCAACTATATATCGACTTCGAAGCCTACGAACGTATGGCAGAGCCGCATAAACAAGAAAAGGCTTCTGCATGGCGTACAGCAATCGGTCTGCAGGATGTGGATGGACTGAAGGTGTCCGACTATCTAAGAGAGACTGCTGTACGCCATATTGAAGGCGATATCACCATTGATGATGTTAGGGAGCGGCTGAAATCTTATTACATCAACAAGACCACACATGACAAGGACGATGAAGAAAAGGAAGAAGCGGACCGAGTTGCAGCCAATATTGCAAAACTGCTGAACGAAAAGTCGTTCTCGTTTACAGCATTGGAATTTCTGAATATCCACAGACACCTGTTTGAAGGTGTGTTCAAACACGCAGGCGAGGTACGCACTTACGACATTAGCAAGAAAGAATGGGTGCTTCAAGACGACTCCGTTGTATATGGACGTGCAGCAGACATCATGATGGCATTGAGGTATGATATACAGCAAGAGAAAGAGTTCAATTACAAAGGACTAACCACTGATGAAATAATAGAACATATCGTTGATTTCGTCACGTTGCTTTGGCAGAACCACCCATTCCGCGAAGGCAACACAAGAACAACGGCGGTATTCGTCATCAAGTATCTGCGATCTATCGGATTCAAGGTGAACAATGATTTGTTTGCAAACAATTCGTGGTACTTCCGTAACGCATTAGTACGTGCCAACTATCGCAATCCATTAAAAGGAATAGAGCCGAACAAGTCTTTTCTAATCAAGTTTTTCCGCAATTTGATATTGGAGGAAGAAAACGAATTGAAAAACCGCTATATGCTGATTGGCTACCAAGATGATTGCGATACCCATACAAGTACCCATACAAGTACCCATACAAGTACCCATACAAGTACCCGTACAAGTACAAACAATTCCGTAAGCTCATTGAGCGAAAATGTAAAGCGTTTGGTTATAGTAATCGGTACTGAAGAAAAAGGTATAAAAGAAATGATGGATGCTGTAGGATTGAGAAACCGCCCCAACTTTATCGAATACTCTCTTACTCCTGCCATCAACGGAGGACTTGTCACAATGAAATATCCCGACTCCCCACGCCATCCGCGTCAAAAATACCTCCTGACAGTAAAAGGTCTGGCTGTGTATAACGAGTTTAAAGAAATGGGAAAATAAAGTCTCGGGCTGGTAGATACCGAGAAAAAGATGGAAGATGGCTGGAAGATACGCCCGTTTTGCGGACTATCTTCCAGCCATCTTTATATCCGTTTATGTTTGGTCTTCAACACATTACGATTGCACGACGTCCATAGCTGGAAGATATGGAAGATAAAAACGGCAATCGAGAATTATTAGTCGATAAACCGCTTTGTTATCTCGCCGTACATGTCGATGCGGCGGTCGCGCAGGAAGGGCCACCAGCGGCGCACGTCCTCACTGTGCGCAAGGTCAACCTCCACAATCACGCTGTCCTCTGCGTCGGGAGCCGAGCGATAGAGCATCTCGCCCTGCGGACCCACAACCATCGACGAACCCCAGAACTCGATGCCCGGTGTCTGTTTACTCGGGTCAGGCTCGAAGCCAACGCGGTTGACCGACACTACGGGGAGTCCGTTGGCTACGGCATGACCGCGCTGCACGGTTGTCCACGCCTCGCGCTGACGCTGCTGCTCGTCCTCGGTGTCGGATGCAGCGTAGCCGATAGCCGTAGGATAGATGAGTAGTTCAGCACCCTGCAGAGCCATCAGTCGCGCTGCCTCGGGGTACCACTGGTCCCAACATACGAGCACGCCGAGTTTGCCCACGCTGGTCTGAATCGGGCAGAAGCCGAGGTCGCCAGGTGTAAAGTAGAACTTCTCGTAGTAGGCAGGGTCGTCGGGTATGTGCATCTTGTGATACTTGCCGGCGATAGAGCCGTCGCGCTCCATGACGACAGCCGTGTTGTGATACAGACCCGGAGCACGGCGCTCGAAGAGCGATGTGACGATAACCACGTTGCACTCGCGTGCCAATGCGCCGTAGAAGTCGGTAGACGGACCGGGGATAGGCTCCGCAAGGTCGAAGTTGTCTACATCCTCCACCTGGCAGAAGTAGAGTGAGTTGTGCAGTTCCTGAAGCACAACAAGTTCGGCACCACGCTTTGCGAGGTCGCGCACACCGTCGGCAAGACGCTTCATGTTTGTCTTCACGTCAGCCACGTTGTGCTGCTGAAGATATCCTATTTTCAAGTGTTTCATAATCTTACTACGTATTTATTTTGTTGCAAAGTTAGCCATTTTCGGTTAAAAAGCCTCATCTCAACTGCCAGAAAGCCACGGCAGCTGCTGCGGCAACGTTGAGCGAGTCGATGCCGCGTGCCATCGGTATGCGCACCACATAGTCGGCGGCGGCGATGGTAGCGGCAGGCAGTCCGTCGCCCTCGTTGCCCATCACGATGGCAAGACGAGGCTCGGCGAGCAATGCTGCATCGTCGATAGACACAGACTTGTCGGTAAGAGCCATCGCTGCCGTACGGAAACCATACCGGTTCAGGTCGCTGACAGGACCGTCTATCCATGTCCAAGGAATAGAAAACACCGCACCCATCGACACCCTCACCGCACGGCGGTTGAGCGGGTCGCAGGAAGTACGCGTCATCAGCACAGCATCGATGCCGAGAGCGGCAGCCGAGCGGAACATGGCACCCACATTGGTAGCGTCAACAACGCCATCGATAACCACCACACGGCGCGCATCGCGACACACCTCCTCAACGCTTCGCTCCGCAGGGCGGCGCATTGCGCAAAGCACGCCGCGCGTAAGCACATAGCCGGTGAGCGAAGCAAGCAGTTCGCGACTGCCTGTGTAGACAGGTATGTCGCCACACCGACTGATTATCTCTGCCGCATCTCCATCTACATGGCGTTGCTCGCAAAGCAAAGCCAAGGGCTCGTAGCCCTCAACAAGTGCACGGTCAATGACCTTCGGACTCTCCACGATGAACACACCACTACCCTTTTCGTAACTGTGGCGCAGCTGCTTCTCCGTGAGACTCGAGAAAAGCTCGACACCGGGGAATTCAAGCGAATCGATTTCTACTATAGCCATTGCGCAAATTGTTTACTTCGCCAACTGGCACTCGGCAGGATACTGCATCGTGAGACAATGGATAGATCCGTGCTGACGCACGATGGTGCGCGAGTCAATGCCGATGATGTCGTAGCCCGGGAAAGCCTCAGCCACAAGAGCCAGAGCACGGGCATCGTTCTCCTCCTGTGCATAAGTAGGCACAATGACGGCGCCGTTGATGATGAGGAAGTTGGCGTAGGTAGCCGGCAGACGGTCTCCGTCGTCGTAGAGCGCGTCGGGCATAGGCAGACGCAGCAGGCGATAGGGATTGCCGTCGGCATCGGTTGCCACCTTCAGTTGCTGCTCAAGAGCGTGCAGGTCGGCATACTGCGGGTCGTTCTCGTTGTCGCAACCCACATAAAGTAGCGTATTGTCGGGACAGAGGCGCACGATAGTGTCGATATGTCCGTCGGTGTCATCGCCGATGAGTTGTCCGTGGTCGAACCATACTATCTTACGAGCGCAGAGACGTTCCTTCAACACCTGCTCCACCTCAGCCTGTGTCATGGGCTGGTTACGGTTGGGTGCCATAAGGCATACGCTCGTGGTGAGCACCGTACCACGTCCGTCGCTCTCTATAGAGCCACCTTCGAGCACGAAGTCGTCGCAGTCGACACGTTCGCCACCGAACACGCCACGAGCGTAAAGCGTGCGGTTGATGAGGTTGTCCTTGTCGGCAGCAAACTTCTTGCCCCATCCGTTGAAGCGGAAGTCGAGAAGACGGCAGGAGGCTACGGCATTCTTGCCGTAGTCACGCACCGTTTGCTCGGTTGGTGCAGCAGAGACTGCTGCAGCCCCTACGTGAATATCGTTGTCTTCTACTGTCGGAATGAGCGTGATGAAGGCGTGATCGCGTGCCCAAGTGTCGTTGTTGTCACACTCGTAGATACGCACGTTCTCCATCTCCTCGGCAGAAAGACTCTCCTCAAGCTCTGCACGCACTGCGTCGGGATGCTTAGCAGCGATGACAAGCGGCTCGTAATGAGCCACAGCCTTGGCTATCTGCACGAAAGTTTCGGTGATGTCATCAAGGTACGGAAACCAGTCGGTATTCTCGTGAGGCCATGTGAGTTGCACACACGCTTGGCGGTGCCACTCGGCAGGAAGTATATAGTTTTCGTTCTGCATAAAATCTAACAATATGTCATTTTTGTTTAAAACTACTGCAAAGTTAGTGTTTTTCCTTCAAACAGGCTTACAATTCAAGTTTTTTGACTAAATTTGCAAATAATACTTTATACTCTAAATAATGAACTTATGAAAGACTTCATCAAAAGCGTGCTTGCCACAATGGTCGGCATATTCGGCTTCTTTATCGTAATGGGCGTACTCACCATGATGAGCATCATCGGTATGGTGGCATCAAGCAGTGCTGCACAGAACGTAGAGGAGAACTCGGTGTTTGTGCTCAACCTATCGGGAACTATCAGCGACCAGGGTACAGACAATCCGTTCAGCCTTTTCACAGGCGACGACTCGCAGAGCACCGGACTCAACAACATCCTCTCTGCAATCAAGAAAGCCAAGACTAACGACGACATAAAAGGCATATACATAGAAGCGGGCGCACTGATGACCAACTACGCTACACTGCAGGAGATACGCAACGCCCTCGCCGACTTCCGCAAGAGCGGCAAGTGGATTGTGGCTTACGGCGACTACTACACGCAGGGTGCCTACTACGTAGCATCGGTGGCAAACAAGGTGTACATCAATCCGAAGGGCATCGTCGACTGGCACGGCATCGGAGCGCAGACCATGTTCTATAAGGACTTCATGGCGAAGTTCGGCGTGAAGTGCGAGGTGGTTAAGGTGGGCACGTTCAAGAGTGCCACCGAGACCTTCACCGAGGAGAAGATGAGCGACGCCAACCGCCTGCAGACACAGACCTTCATCAACGGCACATGGCAGAACATCTGCACTGCCGTATCGAAGAGCCGTGGCATCAGCATCGACTCGCTTAACAGCTACGCCGACTCGTACCTCGCACTACAGTCGACAGAGATGCTCATGAAGGCGAAGATGGTGGACGGCATGATGTACAGCGACAAGGTGAAGGATGCCGTGAAGAAGATGATGAAGCTCGAGAAGGACGACGACATTGCACAGCTCACTCTCAACGACATGCTCAACGTGAAGGACGAGAAGGTGGAGGGCGACAAGATTGCCATCTACTATGCGTCGGGCGACATCGTGCAGGATCCTAAGGCTACCACAATGTTCGGCAGCAACAACTATATAGCAAGCCGCAAGGTATGCAAAGACCTTGAGGAGCTTATGAACGACGACGACGTGAAAGCCGTTGTGGTGCGCATCAACTCGGGCGGCGGCGATGCCTACGCTTCGGAGCAGATGTGGCACCAGATGAGCGAACTGCGCAAGGTGAAGCCGGTTGTGGTGTCGATGGGTGACTATGCTGCGTCGGGTGCTTACTATATGTCGGCTCCGGCTTCGTGGATCGTAGCTCAGCCGAACACGCTGACGGGCAGCATCGGCATCTTCGCCGTGATACCCGACTTCAGCGGACTCGTCACGACCAAGCTCGGTGTGCGCTTCGACGAGGTGAAGACAAACCGCAACTCTACATTCGGCAACACCATGGCACGCCCGTTCAACGCCGAAGAGACGGCTATGCTGCAGGCAAGCGTAAACCGTGGCTACAACCTGTTCCGCCAGCGTGTGGCTGACGGCAGACACCTCCCTATCGAGAGCGTAGAGAAGATTGCACAGGGACGTGTGTGGCTCGCTACCGACGCACTCAACATCAAGCTCGTAGACCAGTTGGGTGGCATCTACGACGCAGTAAAGAAAGCTGCACAGCTCGCAAAGCTGAAAGAATACTACACAAGCGACTACCCTGCTGCTGCTTCGTGGATGGATAACCTGCTCAACTCGATGACTTCGTCGGGCACATATCTCGACGCACAACTCCGACAGACACTCGGCGAACTATATCAGCCGTTCACCGTGCTGCGCTCTATCGACAAGCGCGAGGCTATCCAGGCACGCATACCATATGCTATCAGCATCAAATAATGAGATGGTGATGTGGTGATGTGGTGAAATGGTGACAATACTTTAACTTGCTCTTATTATCCCTTATATATAAAGGACTGCACAGAGCGTTTAATTATAATAAATGTGAGAACAGAAGGCGACTTTATAAAAATCAACGAGTGGCTGCTACCGCTTAGCTGGCTCTACGGTTTGGGAGTACGACTGCGCAACTGGATGTTCAACATCGGACTGAAGAAGAGTCGCAGTTTCGACATACCAGTCATATCCGTGGGAAATATCACCGTAGGCGGTTCGGGCAAGACTCCACACGTGGAATATCTCATCAATCTGCTGCATGAGAAGTTTCGCGTGGCTGTGCTCTCGCGCGGATACAAGCGCAAGAGCCACGGCTATCTGCTCGCCGGAAAGGACACCACAATGCCCGAGATTGGCGACGAGCCGTTCCAGATGAAGAGCAAATACAGCGACATCTACGTGGCTGTAGACAAAGACCGCTGCCACGGCATCGACCGACTAACCACCGATGATGCCACGAAGGATGTGGATGCCATTCTGCTCGACGATGCCTACCAGCACCGCTATGTAAAACCGGGCATAAACATACTGCTCATCGACTACCACCGCCTGATTATCTACGACAAGCTGCTGCCAGCAGGACGTATGCGCGAACCGAAGGAGGGCACATCAAGAGCCGACATCGTAATCATCACGAAATGTCCGAAAGACCTGAAGCCGATGGAGTTCCGCGTACTGAAACGTGCGCTTAACCTCTACCCCTATCAGGACCTCTACTTCACCACGCTGCGCTACAACGCACTAAAGGCACTGTTCTCCGACGAACGCCTATCGCTAAACGCCCTGCCGAAGAACGTGAACATAATGCTGCTCACGGGTATCGCCTCGCCCGAGCAGATGATGGTAGACCTGCAGACGGTGACGAAGCGCATCACGCCACTCACCTTCGGCGACCACCATCAGTTTACAGCCGAGGACGTGGAACAGATAAACAGCACGTTCGCCGCAATGCCCAAGCCGAAGATGATTGTCACAACGGAGAAGGACGCAACCCGATTGGAACATCTTGACGGACTATCAGAAGAAACGAAATCTAACATTTACGCTCTCCCGATACGCATACAATTCATGCTCGGAGGAGAGGAAGAATTCAACAATAAAATAATAAGCTATGTACGAAAAAATTCAAGAAACAGCATCTTGGTTAAAAGAAAGAATGACCACAAAGCCTGAAACTGCCATCATCCTCGGCACAGGTCTCGGACAGCTCGCTACTGAAATCACAGACAGCTACGAGTTCTCATATTCAGACATCCCTAACTTCCCCGTATCTACCGTTGAGGGCCACTCCGGCAAACTCATATTCGGCAAGCTCGGCGGCAAGGACATCATGGCGATGCAGGGACGCTTCCACTACTACGAGGGCTACTCAATGAAGGACGTTACGTTCCCTATCCGCGTGATGTACGAACTGGGCATCAAGACACTCTTCGTAAGCAACGCTTCGGGCGGCATGAACCCTGAGTTCAAGATTGGCGACCTGATGATCATCACCGACCACATCAACTTCTTCCCAGAGCACCCGCTGCGCGGCAAGAACTTCCCGACCGGTCCGCGCTTCCCGGATATGCACGAGACTTACGACCACGCTCTCATCAAGGAGGCAGACCAGATTGCCGAGGAGAAGGGCATCCGCGTGATGCACGGCGTATATGTAGGCGTGCAGGGTCCGACATTCGAGACTCCGGCTGAGTACAAGATGTACCACCGCCTCGGCGGCGACGCTGTAGGCATGAGCACCGTGCCTGAGGTAATCGTGGCTCACCACTGCGGCATCCGCACATTCGGCATCTCTATCATCACCGACCTCGGACTGGAGGACACCCCTGTTGAGGTATCGCACGAGGAGGTGCAGGTGGCTGCCAACAACGCTCAGCCGCTCATGACCGAAATCATGCGCGAGATGATCCGCCGAGCTTAATAGTATACATTAATTATTTATATGACCGACATTTCAAAACTCGGTGAGTTTGGTCTCATACACCATCTCACCGACAACATAAAAATAAAGAACGAATCGACCGTGAAGGGCGTGGGCGACGACTGCGCCGTGCTCCACTACCCCGACTCTGAAGTGCTCGTAACTACAGATATGCTCATGGAGGGCGTACACTTCGACCTCACATACATCGACCTGCAGCATCTCGGATACAAGTCGGCAATGGTGAACATCAGCGACATCTTCGCTATGAACGGCACACCGCGACAGCTCACCGTGAGCATTGCGCTGAGCAAACGCTTCAAGGTAGAGGACATGGAGGAGTTCTACAGCGGACTACGCATGGCTTGCGACAAATGGGGCGTAGACATCGTGGGTGGCGACACCACATCGTCGTACACCGGACTCGCCATCAGCATCACCTGCATCGGTGAGGCTCGCAAGGAGGACATCGTCTACCGCAACGGAGCAAAGGACACCGACCTTATCTGCGTAACGGGCGACCTCGGTGCGGCTTACATGGGTCTACAACTGCTCGAACGCGAGAAGAGCGTCTACTACCAACAGGTGGACGAGGCACGCAAGAAGAACGACAAACATGCTCTCGAAGAGCTGAAGGGCTTCCAGCCCGACTTCGCCGGCAAGGAGTATCTGCTGCAGCGCCAGTTGCAGACCGAGGCTCGCGGCGACATCATTGCACGCTTCCGCGAACTCAATATCCGACCGACAGCGATGATGGACATCAGCGACGGACTCTCAAGCGAACTGATGCACATCTGCAAGCAGTCAAACTGCGGCTGCCGCATCTATGAGAAGAATATTCCGATCGACTACCAAACGGCGGTGATGGCGGAGGAACTGAACATGAACGTTACGACGTGCGCCCTCAACGGCGGCGAGGATTACGAACTGCTCTTCACCGTGCCAATCGGCGACCATGAGAAGATTCAGCAGATGGACAACGTGAAGCTGATAGGACATATCACACGCCCCGAACTCGGACAGATGCTCGTAACACGTGACAACCAGGAGTTCGAACTGAAGGCGCAGGGATGGAATCCGCTGAGCGAAAAATAACATAGGAGGGTATGGCATCCTGCCGTACCCTCTTTTTTATACAATCATCAACGCTGATTCAGCATAAAATCGCAACAATTACGATATAAATCACAAATTTTACGATATAATGCATCATTTTACGCAAAAAGTAAGCGAATAATTTGGCAGATTAAAAAATAATGTGTACCTTTGCACTCGCAAAATTAACGCAGTTGGTGCCATAGCTCAGTTGGTAGAGCAAAGGACTGAAAATCCTTGTGTCCCCGGTTCGATTCCTGGTGGCACCACAATGTAAAAGAGTCATTCTTCGGAGTGACTCTTTTTTGTTTTCATTTTATCCATTACCTTTGTAATGTTTTTTCAAAAAAATCAATGTTTTGCTTAGTTTTTCACTTTGCTCAACTGTATATATAAGTATATGACACAAGAAAAGGACATAGAACTGATGTTTCGGCGGCACTATGAGAAGATGTACAATCTGGCCAGATACATTCTCTCAGATGACGACGAGAGCAAGGATGTGGTGAGCGAAGTGTTCACGCAGATTCTTGCTGATGATGTAGTCCTGTTGCCTGAGAGCGAGGAAGGTTATCTGATGCGGAGCGTGCGCAACCGCTGTCTCAATCTGATTGTTCACAAGAGCGTTAAGGAAAGAGTGGCGAAGCTACTGTTGGATGATGCCGACGTGATTCTTTCTGAAGACACCGACGAGCGTCTCGAACAACTGCTGCTTCTCATCGACGACCTTGAACCTCCAATCCGTAAGCTAATCTTCCGCTTGCGCTATCTGCAAGACAAGTCGTATCAGGAGGTGGCAGATGAGGTGGGAGTAAGCAAAGTGACGGTGTTCAATCATCTCTCTAAGGCAATGGACTGGATTAAAAAACAAATTAAATGAGCAAAACAATGAGTACGATGAACAAAGACGAAAAGCGGTTGATGCTCTTCGATATGCAGGAGCATCCCGAGAAATATACCGACGAGCAGGTGGAACGCTTGCTTGCCGACGAAGAAGTGCAGGAGTTTCTACGCGACTTGGCTATGGCGAGAATGGCTGGCAAGAAGGCCACGCCAAAGAAGGTGGATGTGGACAAGGCCTGGAAGGAGTTTTCGGAAAAGCACAATAAGGCTAAGTCTATTAGCAACGGAGCAAACACTTCTTACCGCAACCGAATGCAGATTGCAGCCTCTATCATTGGCATCATCTTCCTCTCGGGCGTAGCCTTGGCTGCCGTGCAGAACGGCTGGTTAAAGTTCGCGGTTTCTGACAAAGTTACTGACAATAAGACTACGACAGAACAGACCGTAAAACAAAAGCCATCAGCCGACGACAGTCTTAAAGCCGTGACTGCAGAGTCAAAGGACTCGCTCGACATGAAACCCGTCGTATTCGACAATACCGAGTTGGCAACAATACTTACGCAGATGGCAGACTTCTATCACGTTAAGGTGAAGTACGACAACGCCGACACACAGCATGTGCGTCTCTTCTTCAACTGGAACAAGACGAAGACATTGGAGCAGAACCTGGAGATTCTGAATGCTTTCGACCGCATACAGATAGAGTATGCCGAAGGAGAATTGGTAGTGAAATAGAACGGAGGACGTATTATGAAAAACATATTTAAGCCAACACCCGACAGCAGCAAGACCATCAGCCTGCTTCTTTTCTTTCTGCTGGCTTTCGTACAACAATCTTACGGCCAGCGCATCACCAGACAATATAATAATGTGTCGTTCTCTGAGGCATTGAAGGACCTGAATGCCCGTCAACATAAATACACCATTAACTTTGTGTACGACGAGTTGGAGGACTTCAAGGTGACAAAGAGCATACGCAACATGAGTATTCCAAATGCCATCATGCAACTCATTGGCTTCTACCCTATCAGAATGACGCAGGTAGAGGACAACATAATGGTAGAATGTACGCAGAAGTCAACGCTTAGATATAAGGGACGTGTTGTAGACGAGCGAGGCAATGCAGCCGAATACGCCACAATAGCCTTGCTATCGCCCATCGATTCCACCATCGTAGGTCAGGGCGTGAGCAATGAAAACGGCTACTTTGTCATTCCTTCCAACTACAGAAAGGTGTTAGCCCGCATCACATACATTGGCTATAAGACCGTAAACCGTATATTCAACAATACGGAGATGGGCATCATCCGACTGCAACCCAAGACCATGACGGTTAAAGGTGTTGTGGTGAAGGGCAAAAGAAATACAGTGAAAGTAGAATTGAACAAGATAACCGTGGATGTAGCACATTCCTATTTGCAGTATATGGGAAAAGTTACCGACGTGCTCGGCATAATTCCAGGATTAACCTCCGACTTGCAGTTGTTAGAAGGTGGAACTCCAACATTTGTTCTTAACGGAAGACCCGTAAGTATGGCTGAGCTTAAAGCCATACCTGCGTCGCAGGTAAACAAGATTGTGGTTGATTCAAATCCAACAGTAGAATATAGCGCCGGCAACAAGGGCGTTGTGTACATCACCACCAAAACAGCATTGGGCAATACACTGTCTACAGAGTTAAGCAACACGTCTATTTTTGCCAGAAACTATGTGGATATGGCAAATGTGTCCATAAACGAGAAATACAAGAAGGTGAGCAATATTCTTACGGCAGGTTTTTCGTATTTAAGTACAACACAGATAGACAAAACCACAGAGACTGTATTCTTGCCACAAAAAGACATAGAGAGCGCAAAGGAGAGACATACGATAGGAAACGCTCGTACGTTCGAATGGTTCTATTCGATGAACTGGGAAATCAGCCGACAACAGTCGTTCGGCTTTCAATATACGGGCAACATAGGCAACACGCATATAAAAGAACCTACTCGGCAGACGATGAATGGAACCGAAATGACGTTCAATCAGAAGAAGCGAGGAGCTGACTATCTGCATAGTGCCAGCGTGAACTATAGAAACGAAATCGACTCTACACGCACACTCTCTATTATAGCCGATTACGCACAGAACCACTCCGATGAGACAGGATTGGCTGCCACTGTTCCTGCTGTCGCTACAGCAAGTGAGGGGAAATATCACATCGGAGGTACACGCCTATCATACAACAGTCGTCGCAAGTGGGCTAACGTGTCAATGGGACTTTTCTTCTCGACTATGAACAATAAAGGCAATTATGCCTACAATGCGGATGTAGAGACATACGATACTCACGAGAGTCTGTATGGTGCATATTTGTCACTTTCGAGACAATTCAGCAGCTTTTATTTGCAAGGTGGCTTGCGCATGGAAGCCGACCGTAGAAAGTTGGAGACCGGCGTGTCTGGAACGTTCACCGACTCTACAGAATGGAAACTGTTCCCCAACTTGGTAGCAAAGAAGCAACTGACAGCCAAATCTTCTGTGGGCTTATCCGTAGGACAGACCATCGGACGCCCTTCGTTTTCCAACTTGAATCCCGGACTCTACTATTATGATGCCATCTCATATAAAGTAGGAAACCCGCAGCTGAAGCCAAATGTAACAACCAACATAAAGTTCAGCTATAACTATGGCAACTTGTTGGCATCAGTAGCCTACAACAGAAGTAAAGACAGAATAGTAGATCTGCCGTTCTGGACAGAAACGTCGGTTGACAATAAGAACATCAAGTGGATGCCTGTGAACTTTAACAAGTCAGAGAAAATTGTAGCTACCGCTTTGTATAACTTTTCGATAGGTCCGGTCCAGGTAGATCTGACTGGTTCATTCGTCCAGCCCTTTGTCAAGGCAAACTATTTAGGAGAAGAACACTCATGGAACAAAGCTTCTTGGGATATTAATGCAAATGCGCAGTGGCCATTGAACAACCATTCAATTCTAGTATTCGATGCTTATTTCGACAGTGGCGGCACAAGTACGTTGTTCGACCATAAGAGTTGGTGGACGATGGATCTGGTATATATACTTCGCATAATGAAGGGCAAGCTGAACTTGACGGTTGCTGCTAATGACATATTCCATACCGACAGGTCGAACAACTGGACAATGAAATATAACAACATACGGACAACGATGGATACCAACGGCGACACTCAACGCCTGGTAGTGAAATTGAGCTACAATTTTGGCACGTTGAAACTGGACAGCACAAAGAAATCAGCTTCAAAGGAATTCTTGAATAGATTGTGATAAGTGACTTCCTGTTCAAAGATTCTCGCTATAAAATATCGCAGTCCGAAATTAAGCCAGCGTACACCACATGGTGACGACGAACGGCACGGTGAAGTCGGTGACGAAGCCGTGGTATATACTGAGTGCAACGTAGCGCTGACCAACGGTCTGCGTGATGATGGGCAGCGTGGTGTCCATTGTCGTTGCGCCGCCCGACGAGATCGGAGCCAGCGGACCGAACCACTTGGCAAGCAGCGGAGTGAGCAGAAGTGTAATCATCTCGCGTATGATGTTAGCCAGCAGAGCGATGGTGCCGAGTTCGGCGCCGCGATACTCGGTGATGAAGATGCTCGAGAGCGAGTAGTAGGCGAAGCCGCTGTCTACAGCCAGACAGTCGGTGAGCTGACGGTGGTGAAGCACCGAGCACACATCGTTGTTCATCAGGAAGAATGCCGCCATTGCTCCCATCCACGAACCGAGTATTGTGGCTACAGGCAGCAAAGCCAAGCGCGGATTCAGACTCTTTATCTCGCTCTTCATGTCGGGATTGAGACCTATGCTGACGCCTACGCAGAGCAGCAGTGCGCACAGCGCCACGAAGCTTGTACCGCTGCTCAGCATCCACTCTGGCATACCGTCGCTGCGTCCTGCCAGCACGCCGAGCACGAAGAACGCCACTACTATCAGACTACCTTTCATCGCTTCTCTCCTCCTTTCATGCTTTTCCACAACGCCCACGCCAGCACGCAGCTGCCAAGCGTTGCGCTCACCGACAACACCATTGCCTCTACGCCCAATGTGGGCAGAGCGGCGATAAGCTCTCTGTTGCTGCCCACCTCAAGACCGAGCATGAAGAGCAGCAGCCATATCAGCCACGTCGTTATGCGTCCGTTCAACGCACCTATCACGCCGACCTTTGAAGCCAGACGGGTGCGCAGGGTATAACCCAAGGCTATACCGAGAAATATAAACAGTATTACTATAAACATTATTTTTGATGCATTAAGAGTTTGTGCGAAGTTACGACATTTCGGGCAGACTGCAAAAGAAAAGACTGAAAGTGGTTCGCTTTTTACAAATAAAGGTTCGCTTTTTATAAACGCTTTGTCTGATATAAGCCGTAACTTTGCAAAGTAAAAGTTAGGAGGTATGGGCATCTTGCCCATACCACGCAGCCTAAAAAGTAAAAGAGTTTTAAAAAAGAATATATAAACAATTTAAACAATACAACTATTATGGCAAACGAAAAGAAATTCAGAGTAGAAGCCGACCTCTTGGGAGAACTTCAGGTTCCTGCTGACGCACTCTACGGCGTGCAGACTCAGCGCGGTATCAACAACTATCATATCTCGCGCAAGACGATGAGCGACTACCCCGACTTCATCATCGCCAACGCATACGTAAAACTGGCTGCTGCGCAGACCAACCACTCGCTCGGCGTAATCAACGACGAGATCTCGGGTGCTATATCTGAGGCTTGCCGCGAGATTATCGACGGCAAGTGGCACGAGAACTTCCCTATCGACATGATTCAAGGCGGTGCTGGCACATCCGTCAACATGAACGTCAACGAGGTTATCGCCAACCGCGCCCTCGAAATCATGGGCCACGAGAAGGGCGAATACCAGTACTGCTCGCCTAACGACCACGTCAACTGCGGTCAGAGCACCAACGATGCCTATCCGACATCTATCCGTCTGGCACTCATTCGCATGAACATCCACCTCGTTGGCGCACTCACCGGACTCATCAGCGCTTTCCGCTATAAGGCAGAGGAGTATAACGACACTATCAAGATGGGTCGCACACAGTTGCAGGATGCTGTGCCTATGACAATCGGTCAGGAGTTCAACGCATACGCCAACAACCTTGAGGAGGAGATTCTCAACCTCGAGCGCAACGTGAAGCTGCTACACGAGATCAACATGGGCGGCACAGCCATCGGTACTGGTCTGAACGCCGTTCCGGGCTTCGCAAAGCTCTGCGCTGCCAACCTCAGCAAGCTCACCGGCGAGAACTTCGTATCGGCAAGCGACCTCGTAGAGGCTACACCCGACACCGGCGCATACGTAAGCTATTCATCAGCATTGAAGCGTTTGGCTATCAAGCTCTCAAAGATCTGCAACGACTTGCGTCTCATGGCTTCCGGTCCGCGCTGCGGCTTGAACGAGATCAACCTTCCGCCGAAGGCTCCTGGTTCTTCAATCATGCCGGGCAAGGTGAACCCTGTCATCCCAGAGATTACAAACCAGGTATGCTTCAAGGTTATCGGCAACGATACCACCGTCAGCTTCGCAGCCGAGGCTGGTCAGCTCGAGCTGAACGTGATGGAGCCAATCATCACAGCGAGCCTCTTCGAGAGCCTCACATGGCTGAAGAACGCCATCGAGACACTCACCGAGGAGTGCGTGCTCGGCATCACCGTCAACAAGGAGCGTTGCTACGAGATGGTGAAAAACAGCATCGGCATCGTTACAGCCCTCAACCCCATCATCGGCTACAAGGCAAGCTCGAAGGTGGCTAAGGAGGCTCACGCTACGGGTCGCTCCGTGTACGACATAGTTATCGAGCAGGGCTTGATGAGCAAAGAAGAACTCGACAAGGCACTCGACCCGAAGGAGATGCTCCACTCGCACAAGTTCTCTTTGAAATAAAGCAATAAGGTAGGAGGGTATGGCATCCTTGCCATACCCACGCAACCTTCTACGCAGCCCTCGTAGGAGGTATGGGCATCCTGCCATACCCACGCAACCTTCTACGCAGCCCTCGTAGGAGGTATGGGCATCTTGCCCATACCACGCCACCACAAAACATTCAAAAGCAGAGAGCTAATAATAAATAGACAAGTAAACCTGTAAGCGAAACCATATTTCAAACAAATGGTTTCTGCTTACAGGTTTTTTTTATAATTTTGCACTACATCAATCAAAAGAAGACATATTCGATGAAAGTATACAACTTGGAAGAGTTTGCCACCAAATATAAGCTGAAGGATATATATGGAGCATACGCCGCCCACTTCTCCGTGAACGGAGAAGAGAGCGACAGCTTTTCCGGCTTTGACACATCCGAATACAGCATATTTCATTGTATGGCGGAAGAGCGCACCCTGTTCACCAAACTACTCTTGGTGCATGAGGGCAGTTGCCGTATGCGCCTGCAGGAAAACAACGCAGAGCAGAGCATACAGCTCTCAGCTCACAATCTGCTGATAACCACGCCACACGAAGTGGCACACATCGAACAGCTGTCTGCCGACTTCAAGGCGGAAGCGATACTCGTCGACGAGAACTTCGCCAAACAGGTGCAACGCTACCAGCTCGACGACACAAAATACAAGAGCATAGCCGACATCTTCCACTTCGTGCGCGACATCGTGCGCCACCAGCACATCAACAAAGTAGAGATGATACGCAGTATGTTCAACGTGCTGAAGCTCATCATCGACGAGCTGCCCTACGAGCAGTGCTCCGTAACGCGCGACCTCGGACACAAGAAAGAGGTGTACGAGGTTTTCCTACACCACCTCTACCGCAACTATCGCAAAGAACGTCAGATACGCTTCTACGCTGACCTGATGAACGTGTCAACGGCTTATCTCTCGCGACTCGTAAAGGAGATAAGCGGATCGACCATAAACGAACACGCCACATCGCTCGTCTACAAGGAGATTTGCAACCTGCTCACGCAGACCGATATGACGATGGGCGAGATAGCCGACCATCTCAACTTCAGCGACCAGAGCGCCATGACCAACTTCTTCAAGCAGCGCTCCGGCATGACACCACTCGCCTACCGCAACAGATAAAAGTAAAAGAGTAAAAAAGTAGGAGGTATGGGCATCTTGCCCATACCACGCAGCCACAAAACATTTAAAAGTAAAAAAGTAAAAGAGTAAAAAGTAGGAGGTATGGGCATCTTGCCCATACCACGCAGCCCAAGTTAAGATAAAAGTAAAAGAGCCCCTCCCAACCCTCCCCGTCGGGGAGGGCTTAGTAAGACTTAAAGAGGCATAGTAAAAAAAAGGAAACAAACAGGATAACATATGAAAACACAACCAACCAAAGAACACGAACCTTCCGCCACAGCAAAGGCTGCATCGGTGAGCGATATGACGGTCGGATCGCCACTGCGCCAAATCACAAAGTTCGCACTGCCCTTGATACTTGGCTACATCCTTCAGCAGATGTACCTCGTCATCGATGCCGTCATCGTAGGCAGATGGATAGGCGTGGGCGCACTGGCGGCTGTAGGCGCTTCTACATCTATCACCTTTCTCATAATGGGCTTCTGCAACGGAGCCTGTGCAGGCTTCGCCATACCTGTGGCGCAGGCGTTCGGTGCGAAGGACTACCATAAGATGCGCGTCTACGTAGCCAATGCCGTGCGTATTTCCGTGGTGATGGCTCTGGTGATAATGGTGCTCTCGCTGATGTTCTGCCACCGCATCCTGCAGATGGTGAACACCCCGACCGACATCTTCCACGATGCCTATACGTTCCTCATGCTGCAGTTCGCAGCCATACCGCTCACGTTCGGCTTCAACCTCCTCTCCGGTCAGATACGCGCACTCGGCAACTCGCGCCAGCCGTTCTACTTCCTCATTACTTCCGCCCTCGTGAACATCCTGCTTGACGTTGTGCTCATACTCTTCTGCGGCATGGGCGTAGCAGGAGCCGGCATAGCCACATGGCTCTCGCAAGCTGTATCCGTAGCATTGTGTATATGGTATATACGCAAGCACATGCAACTGCTCATTCCGCAAGGCGACGAACGTCGCTACGACAACCGCCGCACGAGCATACTGCTCAACAACGGTGTGCCGATGGGCTTGCAGTTCTCCATCACCGGCATTGGCATCATCATGCTACAGAGTGCCAACAACGCTCTCGGCACCACCTGCGTAGCAGCCTTCACCGCCTCGCTCCGCATAAAGTATCTCTTCACCTGCGTCTTCGAAAACATCGGCGTAGCAATGGCTACCTACTGCGGACAGAACCTCGGAGCACAGCGTATGGACCGCGTGACGCGCGGCGTGAAGGATGCCATCTGCCTCATGCTCGTCTACTTCCTCTTCACCTTCGTCGTGATATATCCCTTCGCCGACTATATGATGCAGCTCTTCGTAGACAGTGGCGAGGCTGCCGTGGTGAGCAACGCTGCGCAGTACATGCGCATCAACAACTACTTCTACCCCACCCTCGGACTGCTCACCATTCTGCGCTACTCCATCCAGGGACTCGGCTTCAGCAACCTCTCTATGCTCAGCGGCGTGATGGAGATGATAGCACGCTGCGGTGTCAGCCTTTGGCTCGTGCCAGCTATCGCCTGGACCGGCGTCTGCTTCGGCGACCCCATAGCCTGGATCATGGCAGACCTATTCCTTATTCCGGCATTTCTGTGGGTGCAGCGTAGATTGAAAAGCAATGTGACATAGTCGTACACGATTTAATCCAACATGACGAATGCCGCCCAATAGTATGGCGACTTATGGTGTCCCCTTATTTTCTCAACGGCATTGTTGAAAGCATCGTGTTTTGACATTCCACTAAGCCAGTTGTTATAGAAAGTATTCATCAACTCCATTGTCGCATTGTCGTCAACCTTCCACAAACTCATAATCAAAGACTGTACACCAGCAAGTTTGAAAGCTCTCTGCAATCCAAAAACGCCCTCGCTTGACTTGATTTCTCCAAGTCCTGTTTCACAGGCTGATAGTACAACCAACTTAGTACCAAACAAATTCACGTTGGATATTTCTTCTGCGGTCAAAATACCATCCTCTATATTTGGAATTACATGTATTCCTGTCCAAGTACGATTGGCACCTGCAAGCAGAAGTCCCGAGCGTATCATAGCACTTGGTTCAGCGTCAACAGATCGTAGACCTTGCACAAATGGATTTAATGCCACCTCTTTTTTGTCTGTCAAGAAGAATCCATGCGTTGCGATATGTATCAAGTCGTATCCATTGGTCTTACTCTTGAATGATTCTTCATTGGCTTTAACTCCAGAAATCAATGTAGAGTGTATTCCTGCGCTATCAAGTTTTGAGTAGATAGCCTCCGCTTCAAGTTTTGTGCCTGGTAAATATCCCCATCCGCTTCTTGTTGGCTCACTTTCATCATCTTTCACATTCCAGACTGTCTGATGACCAACCATATAACTTCTAGATTCTGTGATAAGGTCATTTTCGTTCGCATCATAGAGTATACCGCCATAGACGATAGCTGTAGATAAAGCCATTTCCTTTTGGCTCTTCTTCACTTGCTTGATTTGGGAAGTTGAAGTCAATTGGAACAAATTGTATTTTTGCCCAATATACATAGTATCTTTTGCTATTGCATTGAATGAGATAGTGTTCAGTACACCTACAGGAGAATAGTACACATTCTTGACACCCTTTAGAGTCATCTCCAATGGTTCCCAAATCTTCTTGTAAATCTTTTCACCATGTGTTCTTGTACCCCATTTATATAAGTTTGCAATATAGCGGTTTAATGGCAATGATTTAGATTTGCCGAGGATAGAATTAATCTCAGACTCTTTGCTCAACTTTACAAGTATAGGATTGTCTGAATTGCTTTTTATGATAGCTGCATAATAATCAAAATCAAGATTTATGCTATCACCTTTCCACGATGGAATCATCATGAATTCAATAGCACAATCATTTGACCCTAACATTCTTTTTACACTACGCCAATCATATTCTTTTTTGAGATTGGCAGATGAAACATAACCCTGAACAAGTTTAGTGAGATTCTTGTCTATGATATTTATGCGTTCTTGGATTTGCAGAACAGAATCGTTGCTCAAAGTCTGCATCTCCAAAAGCTTCTGTAAAGCCAACAACTCTTCATACTGCTCTTTTACTTCGTTATTCTCTGATTTTGCAATACGTTCCCTAATCCTATTAGATGTTCGCAGCAACAAACCTTTTGCAAATAGAGCGTTATTGTATAGGCAAGCATTATCCTGTTCCCTTTTACCTTGTGCCAGACAAGAGTTCAGAACATAAATATATGGACTATAGTAGTTCCAGTATTTTTCACGTTCAGTATTCGACAAGAAGCAGAATTTTGAACTCACATCATTGATGATTGACTCCGACATGTTTTTTATCGTAGCACTTGCTTCTTCATCTTTTGCAAGCCACTGGGCATATGCTAGGTTGAACATTATCTCTCACTTTAGGATTGCATCTGCCAACGACATAGTTTTTTTAAGGAGTTGGACGCCTGTTCTGTAGTCCTTTCGCATAATTGCATGTATAGCAAGATTATTATACAACAATGCTGCTTGCGATGAATTCGGATTTTCACACATAGACAAACCTTCCTTTATAATGTCTATACTTTCTTCATTATATCCCATGTTGGCATATATTGTACTCATGCTAGAAATTACAGGCAATACTATTTCCATATTCAAATTAACAGACAACTTACGCAAAGAGTTGCGAGCAACATCAATCATGCATTTCGCCCAAAAGAAATCCTTTCGTTCGTTTAAGCAAATAGAACAGTTACTCAAACATTTGACATATTCAATAGAAAAGTCAAGATTAATGGAGCGTATTATGCGGCATACGTTCCAAAAATGAGTTATATTGAGAACAGTTCAAATTATTGCAGTAATTTTTTTTTGTGACTGCGATAATACAGATCTATAGCAATCTCTGCAAGCAGATTAACCAATAGACTTGTTACTGGGTCCGCAATGAAGCAGCACACAACAGTAGCAATCACCTAAAACAACTATTTATTCATAGGCTATTTTTTTAATATTCAACTTCAAGATCCGCATCTCCCACATATATGCTATTGCCCAACTCTCGACAAATCATTGAACCATATACGATTTAAAAGCTACCTGTCTATATTGTTGAGACAGGCAATGAAAGTCACGCAAAGAGTATGATCATGATAAAAATCAATGTAACAATCTCCTTACGATTGATTTCAATCTTAAAATTAGATTCAATACACATTGGTATTCCTCCTTTTTTTAAGATTAGTTTAATATGGGACTTCTCCCGCCAGCAAATCTATACTGTGCACCTAGCTGGTCATACCTGCACAGAAATGGCGGCTGTCTATTCTCCCACAAAAATGCAGTATCATTGATGTTAGTGAGCTTAACTTCTCTGTTCGGAATGGGAAGAGGTGTTTTCCTCGCTGCCTAACCACCATTTTGTTTCTTCAAAACTTCTAAATGTTTGATTATATTCTCTTGGTCTTTTAATGGAAGTAAAGATGCTTTCTCAAACCACATTATGGCTTTTACAATATCTTTAGTAGTACCTAGTCCTTGTTCATAACAAATTCCCATATACATGAAAGAAAAGAAACAATCTTCATTTGCAGCCTCTTTAAAGAGTTTGAATGCGATATCAAAGTTTTGTCTAACACCATCTCCTTCAAAATAAGCAAGTGCAAGAAAATGTTTGGCAAAGATATCTCCATTAGCTGCAGATTTATTCAAATAGTTCCATGCTCCTTGTGTATCAACTTCTGTTCCTGTTCCATTTTTCATACTCATGGCGCATTCAAACATACTGTGTGGGTAACCTTTATCAGCAGCTTTTTTGAAACATTCAAATGCCTTATAATCGTTTTTATCTGTTCCTATACCTAATTGATAGCATCCTCCAAGAAATTCTAAGGCAGGTGTAAAGCCATTCTCTACTGATTTCTTAAAGTATTCATATTCTTTCGTACGATCACGTAATAAAACAGAGTTCTTTGCGTAATCATCTTTATGAAAGCAAGCTAACTCATACAGGGCCTGTCCATCTCCTTGATTAGCTGCCAATTTCAGATATTTTATGCTTGCCTCTTCATTATGAGGTAAGTCTTTCCCTCTTTGATAGGCAATTCCCATCGCACATTGTGCTACTGCATTTCCTTTATCTGCCGCAATTTTGTACAACCGCATTGCTTCTGAACGATTTTTCGTTACTCCTATACCATTTAAATAACACCAAGCTAAATATGTTTGCGCATCCATATTCCCTTTAGAAGCAGACTGCTCAAAACATTTTACTGCTTGTTCGTTGTCTGTCGAAATTCCGATACCATCTAAATAACAAATGCCAAGTTGATGCAATGCCGGAGCCAAACCATTATCAGCGGCCATTTTAAGATATTTTGTTGCAATGTCATTATCAACAGCCACTCCTTGACCATGATAATATAAATACCATAATGCAAATTGCGCTTTTACGTCACCCCGGCTTGCAGCATTGACCAAACGCTTGCTATACACATTGTAGTCTAATCCTTCAATATACTTTGTGACGACAATCGTCTTTCCTATACCATCAGAAAATTTACAAGTCGTTTTTCTCGGAGGATCTATTGGACGCATAATCTTTGTTCTATTAATAGGAAGCATTTGGGCCTTTCCTATAAAAGAAACCAACATAAACAAAAATAGAAATAACAATCTCATTTTTACAATTATTTTTACAATATTATTTGATCTCAGAAAGCACTTTCTTAGCATGGTCATCTCCGTCTGCAGCAGCTTTTTCTAACCATCGTTTCCCTTCAGTCATATCTTTATTGGAAGGTCTTTCATCACAATTGGATCCGTAAAAATACAAAAGTTCTCCTAAGCGAGCTTGACAATAAGGATCATTGTAGTTCTCAGATCCTTTTCTCAATAATACGATCATATCTGCGATACGCATTTGACGTGCAAATATAATATTCAAATTATGTATTGCCATAAGTTGTCCTTTGGGTCCATGATCAATGGCTAATTTATAGTATTTTTCGGCCAACTCCATATTATCCTGTATCATATAGTGATGTCCAAGATTGTAATATGCAAATTTTGCACCGAGAGCTTTTAGGAGGTATCGTTCTGCGTCAACATACTGGCCAAATTCGTCATAATAAGCCCCTAATTCACCGGCAGCTTCCTTTTCACCTTGATCTGCTGCTTTTTTCAGCCACATCATGCCTTTTTTAAAATCTTTATCTCTATCAATACCTTGCATATAACTTATACCATAAAGGAATTGTGCTTTGCTCAGATGTTCTTTCTCGGCAGCATATTCCAATATGCAAGGTATGCAACCCCACAAGCCATTCGGTTTATTATACTCATCGTAATAAGAATTGATTGTAGCCGCAATATCAACGGTAAATGTTTGTCCGTTACTTGTAAATGTACGAACTTGTGCGAATGTGGCGGATGTAGATATCAACGCCATCAGATAAACAAATAAATGTTTCATTTTTTTAATTGATTTAATGTATCCATTGCTGGAGAAAAGCCTGCATCTGCGGCTTTCTTCAGCCATACAATTGCTGTCTGGTGGTCTTTTTCAATTCCTATTCCATCTAAAAAGCAGTTTCCTAAATAAAACTGTCCCAAGGCATCTCCTTGATTAGCTGCAATAATGAACCAACGAACTGCTTCTTTCTCATCTTTTTCAACTCCTTCTCCTCTTATGTAACATGATCCAATTTGGGCTTTTGCAGAAGCATCTCCCAAGTTAGCACTAATCATCATATTACTAAAGAATTCTTGTAAATCCCGCTTTACACCGCATCCTTTTTCATAACACATTGCCAACCAATAATAACCGTCTGAGGAACCATTACTTGCAGATTTTTTCAGCCATTCAAATGCTTTTTGCCCATCTTTCTCTGTGCCAAAACCATACATGTAGCATTGTCCTAAATATGACTGTGCATCAGCATTTCCTTGGAGGGCATTTCTCAAGAAGTAATCAAATGCTTTACGAGGGTTTTGTTGTTGATTGTATCTCCCATCGCGATACATTATACCTAAAAAATTTAGAGCTGATTCGTCATTCTCTTTTGCCGCATCTTCCACATAAAGCAACCCTTTAGATACATTTTGCAACACTCCACGTCCTAACAAATAGTCTAAACCAACATGAAATATGGCATTAATATGTCCTTTATCTGCAGCGAGCACAAAATATTTATGAGCCAAGTCATATTGTGGAACTCCAGACATATTGCCATTCAAATATCTTTTTCCTAACGTATACTGTGCTGCTGTATATCCTTGCTCGGCAGATTTAACTAAATATTTGTTTGATAGTTCCTCGTTCGGTTCAACACCTTTGCCCAAACAATAGATTTTTGCTAAAGCATATTGGGCTGCTGCATTACCTTGTTGGGCTTTTTCTTCTAACTCAATACTATATATGTCTTCAACAGATGAGTTGTCCAATTCGACACTCTTTCCATGCTTGTAAATGATTTTTTGCTTCATCGCAGCCTTATCGGTTGGAGTGTTATCAGAGCGCTTGATTTCTCCACCAAGACCTTGCGCCGAGGTTTTCAAGGCACAAAATAAAAGTAAAATAAAAAACGTTATTTTCATATCTTTTAATTTTTCACATCCTCAATTTTTCTACCAGTTCTCTCATACCATGTTCCATTGTATGGTTGCCCATTCTTAAATGAGCCGACAAAATATTCCCCTGTTTGCTTAACTGTATACTTGCCTTGGCTAAATTCATTGTGAGCAAACGAACCGACAAACACATCCCCATTAGGATAACTGAAATATGCGTTCGGACCATCCATTTCACCATAAGAAAAATGCCCCTCGTAATAACGACCGTCATTAAAAATTGCCTGACCTTTCTCATGAGGAAGATTTCTTATGCCATTAAATTCCTCTATAACTTTACCAGAATATACACAGCGAGCACCACTTAGGTACATATCAACATTTGTTACATCGCAAGTCATAATAGAGTCCGCAGTGACCGTCATATTTTGATTAGTATCTCTCGCCATACTTGTATTTAATGAGCTTTGGCTAACACCTATAATTGCAAAAATCACAAATGCAATTACGACGATTATTCCTAAATTCTTCAGACTCTTTTTGGATACACCATCATCTTCATTCCCATATTCATTTTTCTCTTCATCTCCTACTTTATTAAAATCTTCTGCTGACGTAACTATCGTTTCCTCTTTACCGGTGTCCGCAATAGTATCATCCGATGTAACGTTAATTGTCGCTTGCGTCTCGCTCTTTATGCCATCAAGATTGCCTTTGAATTCTTTTATGCTCTGTGTTCGTCTTCTTACATTCGGACACATCGCCTCGGTGACAACCTCAATAAGATTGTCAGACACTCCCTTTTCACGAAGTTTGTTCTCCAGAAGTTCATCGTCACTTACGAGGTCGGAAGCTGGCGGTGGTGTCTCACGGGTGAGAAGTTTGTAGAACGTAGCACCGAGTGCATACACATCTATAGTTGGGCGGAACTCTCCGTTCTTCGCTTTGTTTCCTTGTTCTATAGGAGCATAGCCTGCTGTACCGAGACCGATTGTGGTAGATGTCTCGGGTTGGCCGTCAGTACTATAATGCTTGCTCAATCCGAAGTCTATGAGGAAGACGTGTCCATCACTATTGCGACGCATCACATTGCCTGGCTTCAAGTCGAGGTGAAGCATGTGCTTCTCTTCGTGCATGTAGATGAGAGCATCAGCTACAGACTTGATTATGCTTACGGCTTCAGCCTCATCTATATAATGCGACTTGATATAATCGTTGAGGTTCTGACCTTCAATGAAGTCCATCACATAGTAGAACGTGCCATTCTCGCTGAACGAGTCGGTGACGCGAACAATGTTAGGATGATCAAGGCGCGAGAGGTTGATAGCTTCCTTCTTAAACTTCTGGCAATAGTTTTGAGACAAACTACTGTCTGACATACCTGTAATACTACCATCCTCACCACGTGAGTTGAGCTCCTTCATAAAGAACTCTTTGATTGCTACCTTCTTTCCAAGGTTGGTATGCTCGGCAAGGTAGGTTATGCCAAAACTACCTTGTCCGAGTATCTTCTCTATCTTGTATGTTCCATGCAAGATCGTTCCTGCTTGCAACATTAATTTGTTGTTTATATCCATATATGGTACTTTATACTTGCCGTTCTACACCATGCCGACAAGAATATAATCCTTATCGTTTGCCTTTCCTATTTTATTCTACGCCTTTCAGTCTTATGTCCGTCTTTGTTGACTGTCACACACGTTGTTTCATTTAGAGTTATTATTCGATATGAACTTTCACCCATTGATTCTTTTTTCCAAGGTATAACCATATCATAATACAGACGTTTCTTCTCCGAAGCAACTAATTCCTGTATAACAGTTCTATCATCTGTCAGATTTTCTCCTTGAAATGAGACATCTACAATTTTGATGTCAACATCAGTGGTATTTGTATTTTGCATCTTGTCGATTATGCTCCATGTCCCTTTTTCAGCCAATGATAACACCACAACTTCCTGCACACCATCCCCGTCATAAACTAACCGCACGGTGCCGTTGCTGATATAAGTTTTGTCATCATGATATTCATAATTACTTTCTACTGTAGCTTTATTTCCATCATGATCCATACTACTTTCTGAATAATACCACTTACCAACCATCAGCCGCTCTGAGGGGTTGAGCGAGTCACAACTTACCATTGCAAGAATGGCAAACATCATTAATATTACAGAAAAAATATTTTTCATTTTGACTAATTTTATTAAAATAAAAATACCTAATAATAGGCTATTCAGCAATATCATAGTACCCTTCCGCTGTTGTATCTACAGCTGTTGTATCAGCGGTAGCGTCATACTGATAGTCATACGTATCATCTATAACTCCAGAATTACCTCTATTTGCTATAAATATAAAAAACAAAGATATTCCAACACCGACAATCTTGCCTAAAAGTTTCAAACTCTTTTTGGAAATTCCATCTCTACGCTCTCCATATTCATTGCCATCACGATCTCCTGCACCAAATAGCATTACAAAACCATAGAATGGAATCATTTGGAACCATCCTGAATGTCCTAAGTCATGACAACGTTTTGCTCCAACAGCCAACACTACATAGAAATACAATACCAACAACACCAGCATCATCGTGCTTAATACACTATTTTCAACTTGCACATTGATGCTTCGCATTGTTTCCTCTAATACAAAAAAGAAAAGTCCTATAACATATATAGAGAACACCACCAACCAATAGGTTCCACGTCCTACTCGTCCTTTGAAATTGAAGATGGAATGATTTAAAGAAATGTCATCTTCATTTTTAGCTTTGTTCTCCGTATTTTCTGCTGCATCTTCAGTAAACACAGGACTTTTTGACACATTTCCTACCTTCTTAAAATCTTCTGCTGAAGTGACTATCGTTTCCTCTTTACCTGTGCCTGCAATAGTATCATCCGATGTAACGTTAATTGTCACTTGCGTCTCGCTCTTTATGCAATCAAGGTTGCCTTTGAATTCCCTTATGCTCTGTGTTCGTCTTCTTACATTCGGACACATCGCCTCGGTGACAACCTTGATAAGATTGTCAGACACTCCCTTTTCACGAAGTTTGTTTTCAAGCAATTCATCATCGCTGACGAGGTCGGAAGCTGGCGGTGGTGTCTCACGGGTGAGAAGCTTGTAAAATGTAGCACCAAGAGCATACACATCTATAGTCGGGCGGAACTCTCCGTTCTTCGCTTTGTTTCCTTGTTCTATAGGAGCATAGCCTGCTGTACCGAGACCGATTGTGGTAGATGTCTCGGGTTGGCCGTCAGTACTATAATGCTTGCTCAATCCGAAGTCTATGAGGAAGACGTGTCCATCACTATTGCGACGCATCACATTGCCTGGCTTCAAGTCGAGGTGAAGCATGTGCTTCTCTTCGTGCATGTAGATGAGAGCATCAGCTACAGACTTGATTATGCTTACGGCTTCAGCCTCATCTATATAATGCGACTTGATATAATCGTTGAGGTTCTGTCCTTCAATGAAGTCCATCACATAGTAGAACGTGCCATTCTCGCTGAATGAGTCGGTGACGCGAACGATGTTGGGATGATCAAGGCGCGAGAGGTTGATAGCTTCCTTCTTGAACTTCTGGCAATAGTTTTGAGACAAACTGCTGTCTGACATGCCAGTAATACTACCATCCTCATCACGTGAGTTGAGCTCCTTCATAAAGAACTCTTTGATTGCTACCTTCTTTCCAAGGTTAGTATGCTCGGCAAGGTAGGTTATGCCGAAGCTACCTTGTCCGAGCACTTTCTCTATCTTGTATGTACCTCCATGTAGGAGTGTTCCTATAATCAATTGTTGTTGCATGACTTATTTTGTCTTTTCGTTAGGATTGTTTGTTTTGTATCTCTTTTCATTCTTGGGTTGAGATGGTTTGACAAACTTATTAATAGCATTGCTCGTTGCCGTGTCCTTTTTCAGCGTATCCTTTTTATGTTCTATTGGTCGAACCTTGGCAGGAGCCAACTTGATACTATCGCCAACCAATTCCGAAGCACAATTCTTGCCTCCGCACATAAAGAATGAAGCAGCGGCAGCTATAACCGCAATGACAGCAATACCGACAATCCATTGCCATACTTTCCGTTTCTTCTTTGGTTTGTTAAATTCTGGAGTAATCCATGTGCCTTTTACGGGAGAGTGAGATTCTTCGTTTGAGGCAATAGAGGCATCGCCCTCCACCTTATCAATATGTATAAGGTGTGCCGTGTGGTTGTCCTTATTCTCTTCTGTCACATTGCGTAGCATCTCCAACTTCTGCTCATCCGTTGCATTAGGCTTGGTAATGATATTGAGGATGTTCTCGTCAGAAGCTTCTTCCAACATACCATCGGAGCACATGTAGAAATAGTCGCCAGGTAGGATATCTGTGAGATGGGCAATGTCTGCCTTAGCACGATGCTCCTGGCAAGGCTGCATAGCACGTGTGATGACATTCTTCTGCGGATGGTGCTTAGCCTCCTCTTCTGTTATCTCGCCAATCTTCACAAGATCGTTGACGAGCGAGTGGTCTTGCGTGCGGAAGACGATACGTGCCGAAGTGTTTTTTGAAGCCGGACGCAACTGATATATACGGCTATCGCCTATATGCGCCACAGTGGCACCACTGGCGTGCAGACATAAGAAGGTGAGCGTGGTGCCCATCTTGCGTTCTTCGCCATTGTCTTTAGCATCAAGCGCATCGTAGGCTGCACTAAGGGCTTGCAGGAAGAGTTCGTCGCTCAACACTTCACCTGGATGCCAAGCGGAAAGAATGACACGGCTTAATGTCTCGCACACCGTAGCCGAAGCCACCTCGCCTTTCTCATGTCCGCCCATTCCGTCGCAGAGAACGAACAAGCGGTCGTCAGACGTTGACTTACCCAATGCAGGAAAGAGCGAATCTTCTTGATTTGTTCTTTGTCCAAGTTCCTGCAGGTTGTATGCTTTAATCTTGAATTTCATATACTGTTACTTTTTGAATGTCAGTTCTGTGCTACCCATCTTGATACGATCACCATTGTTGAGCACCAGTTGGTCTTGTTGTCCGATGAGTACTCCGTTCATATAGGACGGATTCTTGTTTGCTCCATTTCTGAGAATGTGAATTGTCTTCCCTCCTGCATTGCTCACTTCTATCACGGCATGGCTTCGGCTCATGGTGCGGTCGTTGGTGGCTATCTGTATAGTTGCTGTCGACGAAACTGCACTACGTCCTATAGTGTTAATGCCTAAACGCAACGCATATGTACTACCCGTATTGTCCACAAGTACACCGACCGTAGGACATGAAGCGGAGGCTGTTCGTGTTTCATCTCCACCACCATGTTGAGGTTGTGGACCAATCCTTGTTTCATCGCCTCCCGATTGCTGCACAAAACCACCTCCATACTGGGTTTCATCACCCGAAGAAGCGATAGGCTTCGGCTGTTCCACATATCGTTGACACTTGCCAACGATATGCTTTTCCTTGCATACGGGGCAGGTGAAAAACGCCGCATTGATGTTTGGTACATCTTTCAAACGGAGCACCTTGCCACAAGTAGGACATTTTATCTTTATCTCATTCATTGTTGTTCTGTTTATATTGGTCTCACCATTTCATCACTGGCATATCGTCGGAGAACTTGCCCCACATAACGGGATGCTGACGGTTGCCTGAGTCTTTCTTCACCTTTTCGCTAACATAGTCGAACAGCTCCTTTGCCGTAATGATGCGGTCTCGGTTCTTGTCTGCACCTCCTCGCAATCCATGCTGCAAGGCGTAAGTGAAGAAGCCGTTTGTCATACCTGGTCTCTCGATTGACTTCTCGTTGCTGCGACTGGAGAGGAAGAACATCACATTGCCCTTATTGACGCTGTTTGAACTCGCATTGGCGTTGCTCTTACCCTGGCGTATAGCTCCTGCGAAACAAGCGTCAGCAAACACCATTTTGTTTTTGCTCTTGCACGATGCCATCGCCGTATAGATATCATCGTAATACAGGAAACCATCATAGCAGACAAATCCGCCTTTAACCCCGTGACCGCTGAAGAATATCACAACGATGTCGTCGGCAGTTGCTACAGAAACCATCTTTTGCAGAGCCTTCTTCACGGTAGCCACCTTTGCCTTATCGTTCATCAGCAAGCAGACCTTTGCCTGTTTGTTCTCCTTGTAGAGCCACTGCATTGTGGCTGCATCGTTGTGCGGCAAGCGGAGGTCGTTCCGTGTGCCAGGATAGTCGGATATGCCGACTGACAAAAGATAAATCTTCGCTTGGACTGATAATGGCAGCAAGGCAAGTACTACCGATAAGAGTAGTATCTGCGTGACTTTATACATATGACAAATCGGCATCATTGTTGTAATCCGGCTGGTCATCGCTGGCGTTATAGGCAAATGTATTTTGCTCCTGATCCATCTGCATCTGTTGCTGTTGCGCCATATACAAATCCTGATAATCCGCCATATGTACATTATCGTTTGAGAGGTCGTACACCTCGCCTTCATCTATCTGCTGGTTATTGTTTTCGTCTACAGCAAGAACGTCTGCTACACCATCACCGTCTAAATCCACAACAGCAGCTACCTCATGGCCGTTGGTCAGCATAGCCGCTTGCATGGTTTGTCCGTCCTCGCCTTGCGCTTCGTACATGCCCAACACCTGCACCTCATGGGCATTGCCGCCATTGGTGTCGTCAACCGTAGCCTGCACTTCGGGATTTTGTGTTACGGGGTCAGCACCATTGTGATTAGTATAGTCGGGTTCGCCACCTTCTTCATCGTCTACTCTGGATACAAGTTCCTCCTTTTGGGGTTCGTCAGACTGCACCTTTTGAGGTTCGTCAACGACTGCTGCAGCAGGCTTCTCCGCTGCCACTGCTTCTTCCTCAGGCTTCTGCTCCTCAGTCTCTTCCTTGCTATGGAGCATTTCCGTAGCAGCATAAGCAGCACCACCACCGACTACACCGCCCACAATTGAGGCGGCTGCCGTAGCGACTACTTTCTTGCCTTTGTTCGACTTCTTATCAACTGTCTCTACGCTTTGTGTCTGTTCTGCCTTGTTATTGTTCTGCGGCTTCATGACGATTGTTTCTTCGTTGTTCATATCAATAGCTTTTAAAGTTTTTAAATCATTATTTTGATGCTGCAAAATTATGCTTATTATACCTCAACACCATGAGAAAATCGGCATCCTGTATGAAACGCCCCGATTATTACACAAAATGTCAGTGGGTGTACTTGCAACCACAAGCCAAGCACTGCTTATTGTACTCGATGTTGCGGTACGGTATCGCACCAAATGGTCTTCCACAAGCAGGATTAGGACACTTGTACTTCCTGGCATACTCATCGTCTAGGTCGTGCAACTGTTGTTGAACGGTTGCAGTGATGCTTCCTTTTATAAAGAAATATATACCTATGGACAAAGCGGCAACAATGATGATAATGCGTATTGTAGGGTCTATGCCAGGAATAAAGCCGAGACACATACCAAACATGGAGAATAGACCTTGCAGACGTTGTTTGTTCGCAGATTTTGCAGCATCGTTCTGTATCTTCATCCTGCGGTTGTCGTATTCCTCCCACACAGTCTTCATGGGTTTCAACGAGAATGTCGGTGCCTCTTTTTGCGGATCCACTCCGTTGGCAGCTGAGACACCAGCCAGTTGCAGTATCTGCTGCAGAGGTACAAGAAATCGCTCTTCGCCTAACTGCACACGGCTGTTCGAGGTGATACCTTTGCTGACTACCTGATTGCCGTCTACAAAGGTTACGTTCTGCGCCTTTATGTTCTCTATGCTGATATTGCTTCCATTGACTGAAATCTTGCAATGCCGACGACTTACAGACAATGGCACTGCGCCAGCCTGACCTATATTGAATTCACGTCCACCAACAATACAATGTAGACGACGTGCGCCTTCTTCTCTTCCTATTATAATTTCCATCGTTTTTGATTTTATCCTACATTGATTTGAGTTCGGTCTGGAACCCGTCCGACGAGAATGTCCTTTAGCTGCTTGAGTGCTTCCTTCGATATACCGAGTTGAAAGGTGAAGTGAACACCATCAGTCACAACAAGGCTTTGCAGCAGAGGTTGCACCTTATATATAAAGTTGAGATTTACGATGAAACGCTTACCTATGCGTGCAAAAATAGAGGCACGCTCACGCAAGCTCTCAGAGATAAACTGCTGCATGTTGCTGAGATTCATACAGACAGCCACCTTCTGTTTGTTGACAAGCACAATGTTGGTATAGTTGCCATCACCTTCCATGTACACAATCTTGGAACAGTCAAGGCGAATCAGTTCGTTGCGAGTGTTTAGATACAAAAATCCTGTAGCCATAATAGACTTATTTTGGCACATTGCTTTCTCCTGAACAATGTAGGGTTAGCATTCTGATTAGGTTATTATTCTGGCACAAAAAAAGCGTGGAAACCGTATATACTAAAACAACAATGATTCGACTTGATGAATTTTGACGATAATACCTGCAAATAACTGATAATAAGGAAAGAAAGTGCAAAAACCAAATCATAAATAGATTTAAACGAATCATAGTTTATTGGGGATATGTGGGAACATTTACGGGAAAGATATTACCTTTGTGGCTGAAATAAAAAACATAGGAACATGAAGATTACCATCATCACAAAGGAATGCAAGACCAAAGACAAAGACGCTCCTGCAAAAGCCAATCTTTGTTTTCGACTCCGAGATAAGGATGTTGACCTCAAAGCCCG
>OGDD01000063.1_pt1 | contig 92394 bp, 80 predicted proteins | sample 1570301 | NCBI WGS metagenome assembly OGDD01 (sample SAMEA2581971, study PRJEB24529) | metagenome | biome: Human gut stool | place: China | collected 2011 | reverse complement strand
TTATCAAGGGCGAGCAGCCCTTGATTCGTGCCTCCCGCGCCTCGAAAGTAGCGGGCACTTTTCTGGTTCTCTTTTGGTGCGCAAAAGAGAACTTAACCTCGCGTAACCGCGCTCTCCCCCCGCGCCACCAGCGCGAACCATTTCTGGTTCTCTTTTGGCACGCAAAAGAGAACTTAGCTCTGCGTAACCGCGCTCTACCCCCGCGCCACCGGCGCGCGAAGCCGTTTATAAATCCACTACGCTTCCGACTTCCGCCGGCGTCGCCGGCACCGGTCCGAGGCGGACGGCGTCGGCATCCCGGCGCACCACGAACTCCACCGGCTGACCGGCAGCAAAGGCGGGGCGATAGCTCAGCTCCAGCGCCTCCCAATCCTCCGGGACGGCGCAGAAGCAGTGGAGCATCGCGCCCCGCCCGGCGGCGAGGTTGAGCGTAAAGACCGAGGCATCGGCGGCGTTCTCCGCGTAGAGCGGTGCCGCAAAGCTGCCGCAGGGGACGCTCTGACCCCCGCAGCGGGCGGTCACGCCGCTGTCCAGACTGTAAAGCTCCTTCAGGGTCGAGACATCCCGGCTGTGGAGGTAGCTTGCGCCCACCGGCAGGGTGCGGGCCGTGAGGTTCTCCACCGAGAGGTAGACCAACACGCCGCCCAGCCCGGGTGCAGGCGCATAGCCCAGCAGCTCCACCGCCGCCTTGCCGTCCAGCAGGGCAGGCTGGCCCATCACGCGGGGCTGTGCCGCAGCCGCCGAAACGCCTGTGAGCAGGGCAGCAGCCAGACTGACCGCGCCCGAACCGGCGCATTTCAGGAACGACCGGCGGGAAAGAGACTGAGACATCGGGGACTCCTCCTTGCAGCGAGAAAAATCATTCACTTTATAGAGTATCGGTTTCTTTGCCCCCTGTCAAGGGTTTGAAAGCGTTCTGCCGCAGGTTTTGCGTTTTCTTTGCTGATTTTGTACCAAAAGAGTACAAAAATGCCGCCCGGCGGAAAAATCGCAGGGCGGCAGAGCGTTCTTTCTTATTCGAATGCTTCATTCTCCTCGGCTTCCGCCTGACCCCGCAGGGTGTCGGCATAGCCGAAGGGGACGATGTCGATGGCCTCCACCAGACGGTCGCGCATCCAGAGCTGAACGTCGGTCTGGACGGTGTAGCCGCAGCCGGGGTCTGCCATCCACTGCTCGGGATGGCGGGAGGGGAGGGCGCGCTGGCTCAGCATACTCATGATGACGCCGCCGTGGGTCACGCAGGCGGCCTCGGTGACGTCCATCCGGATCATATACTCGAACAGCTTGAGCAGCGTCTCCGAGCAGCGGGCGTGGAACTGCTCCGTGGGCTCTGCGCCCTCCGGCACAAAGCCGGAGCCCGGGGTGATCCACTTCTTGAAGTCCTCGTTCTTCACCAGCTCCTTGACGGGGTGGTTCTCAAAGACGCCGAAACCGGCCTCCCGCAGGTCATGCACCGAGAACTGGTGGGTCGCATTGGGGAACAGGATGTTGGCCGTCTCCACGGCGCGCATGAGCGGGGAAGAGAAGACGGTATCCACCTGCGGATACTCGAACCGCTCTTTCAGCTCGGCCAGCTGGGCGCGGCCCTCGTCACACAGGGGGATGTCCGTGCCGCTGCCGATGTAAAGGCCCTGTAAGTTGCCGGAAGTCAGGCCGTGGCGGATGAGATGGAGCTTAAAGGTTTTCATGCAAAAACACCTCTTATGAGCTATCTATTCCTGTGCTGATTCGCACAAATCTTGCTTTTCTGCTGATTTTTCCGGCACCATCAGACACTAAATATATGCCGGTAAGGTTTATTTTAACATAGATATGGTAGAAAGAGCAACCCCTTTGACAAAAACACCGAAATTCCGGCGGAAAAACCGTCACTTTTTCGCTTTACAAGTCGTTTTCCATTGTGTATAATCAACGTGCTGTAAACCAAAAATCAAGGAAGTCCTATTTTTATCTGAGGAGCCAAACATCATGGAGTTCAATCGTATCATCAAACTGCTGCGCAAGGAGCGCGGCATCACCCAGAAACAGGCGGCAGAGGATCTGGGCGTTTCGCAGGCCCTGCTTTCCCACTACGAAAAAGGCATCCGGGAGTGCGGCCTGGATTTTGTGGTACGGGTGGCAGACTATTATAATGTCTCCTGCGACTATCTGCTGGGCCGCTCGGCAGAGCGCAACGGCATGATGCTCTCGGCAGAGGACATCCCCAACCCCGACAAGATGAAGGACAACATCTACCACGGCAGCGTCCTGCCCACGATGAACAAAAAGCTCATCTCCAACAGCCTGAACGTGCTCTACGCCAAGATCGGCGAGTGCCACAGCAAGGCCCTGACCACCGAGGTGAGCGCCTACCTGATGACCGCCGTGGCCAAGATGTTCCGTCTGCTCTACTCCGCCGAGTCCCACAATGCCCCCAGCATGTTCAGCGTGGACGCCCGGCGCTGGCCCGGCTACTCCGACGCTGTGATGCACTCGGCTCAGGCCAATGTGGAGGCCCTGCTGGCCGGCGAAGCGCTGCCCGGCGGCGAGGGCGTGGCCGACCCGTCCTGCCTCGCCATGACCACCGAGAGCCTGACCCGGGAATACCCGCTGTATACTCCCAGCCTGCTCAATCTGGTCAAGACCAGCGAGACCCGCGCCCGGGAGCTGACCGGAGAGGACCGCACTTAAGTCTCTGTGAAACTAGTGTAAATTCTGCCGTTTTTTGCTTGCATCTGCGTGCAAAAGATGTTATAAACAAAGCAGAACATTTTCATCGCACTTCATAATAAAGCGAATTCAAGGAGGGACACATCCATGTCCAATAAAATTTCCCGCCGCACCTTCCTCAAGTGTACCGGTGCCTCCGCAGCAGCTCTGGGCGCTGCTGCCATGCTGGGCGGCTGCGGCTCCAGCACCAGCAACGCCATCGAAGTCAAGGTCGGCGACAAGGTCAGCAACTGGAACAATCTGGGCGTCCAGCTCACCAGCGTCTTTACCATGGCCAACACCCCCGACCTGCCCGACCACGAGTATGTCGCTGTGCTCGTCACCGCTGTGAACCGCTCCGGCGCGACTACCTTCAACATCGGCGCACAGAACCTCGCCGAACTGGATGCTGCCTATCCGCTGAACGATGAGGCCACCAAGCTCGATGTCGCCCGTCAGTACTTCCACGCTCTGGCTGCCTCCACCACCGATTTCACCGCTGTCTGCGACGGCGCTGAGGCCGAGGTGGGCGCTTACATCCAGCTCTATGATGCCGCCGCTCAGAGCTTCTCCGAGTCCACCAATCTGCCCCCGCAGGGCGCAGGCTACATCCAGCTGATCTGCTGCGTCCCCACCGGCTGGCAGAAGCTGAGCGTCACCTTCACCCCGACCTTCGTGGCAAACAAGAGCCTTACCTTCTCTCTGAACTCTTCTGACCTGACGCAGGTCTGAGGCATTTTTCCGAGACGGAATTCCGTCCCACGGGCAGATCTTTCCCCGCAAAAATTTCGTGAAAACCATTGACATCTGCTCATTTTTCGCCTATTGTATAGGCAAGACGCCCTTCGGGGCAGTACAATGAATTTATCTGTTTCTGCATAAAGGAGGAACGATCATGTCCTTAGAATTCAACCGCCGCTCTTTCCTGAAGTACAGCGCCGCCGCTGCCGTGGCTGTGGCTGGTTCCAGCCTGCTCGTTGGCTGTGGTGAGGATGAGTACCAGAAGACCGGTAAAATCGGCAGCACCCTGAAGCTGATGGGCACCTTCACGATGTACGGTGGCAATGATGCTCCCAAATTCGCTCCCGATTCTGGCAACACCGGTACCGGTACTTTTACCTGCAAACTGAAGCTCAAGTGCACCACCAAAAAGGTTCCTCTGGCCGTGACGGCTGATAAGTTCCTGCTTACTGTGAATCCCGGCGAAAGCGAAGTTAACTACTACGACGACACCTATGTCACTGTCGACAGGGCAGATCCTAAATTTACTGTTGATGATGGTGAGCGGGATTTCACCATTACTGTTAAGAATGTCAAGCTTGCAGCTGGCGACAAGGTCGAGTTCATCTACTTCCCCCGCATTCAGGCCAGCAGCGGCAACAGCGGCTACACCCGTGCTTTCTGCACTTGGAAGATGGATGCCGTTGATAACTCCGGCATCAAGCTCAAGTAAGTTTCACTCCGCATACTCCGCCCAAGGCTCACGCCTTGGGCGTTTTTGTTTGCCCCTCTCCGTCATTCTGCCAAAACGCAGACTAAGATTTTTAGTGGTTTTGTGTCTTGTGCATAAGGTGCCTTTCCTGCTACAATAGGGACATACCAACCGGGGAGCGCAGCGGCCGGACAGATGTGCCGCCGCGCGGTTTTGTTTTTCGGGATGGGCGTCCTGCCTGATTTCACAAGAACAGGAGTGTGCAGTTATGATCAATATGGTAAAGCTTCCCACCAACAAGAGCAGTCTGTTCCTGCGCGTGGCAAAGGGCCACTTCGCCACCAGCCACAGCCACATCAACTACTACATCGACGTCACCACCCAGAAAGCCCGCCTCTCGGAGGCGAAGGCTGTCGCCAAGGAGCTGGTGGCCGCCTATCAGCACAGCACCATCGTGGACACCGTGCTCTGTCTGGACGGCACACAGGTCATCGGCACCTGTCTGGCCAACGAGCTGACCAAAGACGGCTTTGCCAACATGAACGCCCACCAGACCATCTACGTCATCACCCCCGAGTACACCAGCGGCAGCCAGATCATCCTCCGCGACAATCTCGCCCCGATGGTCAGGGGCAAGCACGTCCTCATCCTGTCGGCCTCCATCACCACCGGCTACACCGTGCAGGCGGCCATCGAGGCGGTCAACTACTACGGCGGCACCGTGGCGGGCCTGTCGGCCATCTTCGCCACCACCCACGAGTGTCTGGGCATCCCGGTCACCTCCATCTTCGACCCCTCCAGCCTGCCCGACTACGCCAGCTTCGACAGCCGCGACTGCCCCATGTGCAAGGCCGGCCAGCACATCGACGCGCTGGTGAACAGCTTCGGCTATTCGGCCCTCTGAATCTGAAATTCTCCTCCCTCTTTCTCCCCGCCGCGCAGCTGCATGGCGGGGAGTTCTGTTATAAAAAAGAGCCGTCAAAGGCATTTTATTGCCCTTGACAGCCATTTAAAAAATGATTATACTACAAATAAGAAAGGCGCTGGCCTGCAAACGGCTTGCTCCTTACCTTAGTGGATCAAGAAAAAATGACCGCACAGATGTAGAGAGTCAGGCGGTCATTTTTTCTTGTCTTTATCATTACTGTGAGAAACAGTCCATGTGATTTGAAACGTCACAAAAATTGCTCCGCCGAGAAGTGAAAGCAGTAATACGACCTGTTCAAACGTCATGGTGCATCCCCCCTTTCCGCCCTTGAGCGTGCAGGGGAGCGAGAATCCAAGAAAATCGCCTTGCCCGGCGCACTCAGGTGCCGGTAAGGAGAAAGCCGCCTGCGTTTGTGGCACAGCGCCCCGCCGCCAAAAGCGGCAGTTTCATGATAACATATTTTCTGACAAAAAACAACAAGACCTTGCGAACGCAAGGCCTCGTTGTTTTTATTTTTTCATCTTCGGAAACACGAAGGAATCATGCCGGTATGCTATCAGCAGTTCTATGGTCATGAAGCACCAGATGACCGGCTCGCAGAGGATGACCGCATTATACTCAAAGCGGGGGATGAAGAGCAGGACAAAGACGATCTTGCCCAGAAACTCGATGACGCTGGACAGCAGGGGCAGCACCTTCTCGCCCATGCTCTGCAGAGCGTAGCGGGTGGAGAGCAGCACTCCCAGCACGGCGTAGAAGGGTGCGTTCCAGACCAGATACCGTGCGCCGTTTTCCAGCACCACCGGCTCCGAAGAGCCGGACACCAGCTTTACCATCCACTCCGCACCTGCCGCCATGAGCAGGACAGCAGCCACGGCCACCACGACACTGTAGAGATAGATGTCCCGCATTCCGCGGCGGACGCGGTCGGGATGGTTCGCGCCGTAGTTCTGGGAGACGTAGGTCGAGCAGGCAGAGGCCATCGCCGACAGGGGCATATCCGTGAACGCGAAGAGCTTTCGGGCTGCGGTGTGGCCCGCGATGACCAGCGTACCGAGGCCGTTGATGCCGTACTGCAAAACGACGGAGCCCGCCGAGACGATGCTGCTCATGAGGCCCATGGAGATGCTCTGGCTGAACAGCTCCCAATAAAGGCGGCTTCCCACATGGAAGTGCTTTTTCCCGGGCAGGAGCAGCCGGGCGCTGCGGAAGACATACAGGATGCAGAGCGCCACCGACACGCCCTGAGAGATGACCGTCGCCACACCGGCACCGGCCACGCCCATGCCCAGCACGCCGATGAACCAGAGGTCGAGGATGACGTTGAGCACCGACGAGAGGATGAGGAAGACCAGCGGCATGAAGCTGTTGCCGATGGCCCGCAGCAGGCCGGCGCAGAGGTTATAGGCAAACATGACGATGACGCCGAGGTCGATGATGATGATATAGCCGTAGGCGTCCTCTAAAATTTCCGCCGGGGTGTCCAGCAGCTCCAGCAGCGGATGCAGGCCCGCCGCGCCCGCCAGCGTGATAACCGCCGACGCGATGATGCCGATGACGATGGAACCCGCCACGGTCTGTTTGAGCTGGTCATCGTCTCCGGCCCCGTAGGCGCGCGCTGCGACGATGGCGAGGCCGTTGCCGATACCGATACCAAATCCGACCAGAAGCTCGTAGATGGCCCCGCAGGCGCCAATGGCGGCAAGGGCGGTATCGCCCAGCACATTGCCGACGATCATGGTGTCCACGGTATTATAGAGCTGCTGGAAGAGGCACGACACCAGGATGGGCAGCATAAAGACGAGCAGGCTCTTGAAGATGGGGCCGTTCATCAAATCGACGTTCCGGTTGAAGAATGATTTTTTCGCGGGGGACTGGGTCATAGGCTTCTCCTTTTTTGCCCACAAAAGGGAGCTGTTGCACACAACAGCTCCCTTTAAGCATTTTATCTGATTTTACAGCTCCTGCGTCTCGAAGCCGTTGACGGTCAGCACTTCCACACTCTTGAAGCCTGCGGCCTTGATGGCGGCAGCAGCCTCGTCGAAGCCGAAGGTCAGGCTGCCCACATCGTGGGCGTCGGAGGTGATGATGACCTTGCCGCCCATCTTCTGCCACTCGCCCAGAAGCCATGCGCCGGGGTAGAAGTCCTTGCGGTAGCCGCGGTAGACACCGCCGGTGTTCACTTCCAGCAGGCAGCCGTGCTCTTTGGCAGCATTCAGCGCCTTGAGAGCAGCAGCCTTATAGCGGGGCGACTCCTCGTCGAAGAACTCACCGGCAGCGTTCAGCTTCTTGATGAGGTCGATGTGAGCGAGGATGTCGGGGCCCATGGCGGCCACCTTCTCCACCTCGGCGAAGTATGCCTCCACAGCGGCCAGCGGGTCGCCGTCGAAGTCGTCGTAGATGCAGTCGTGGAGATCCTGGGGACGGAAGTCGATCTCGTAGTACTTGCCGGTGTTCTTGCCGTAGAGGTGGTGCGCAGAACCGATCCAGTAGTCGTAGCCGGTGCGCTTGTCCTCGCTCAGCAGGTCCCACTCGATGCCGCAGAGGATGTCCACCTTGCCCTTGTACTCGGTCTTGAGCTTGGCGATGGTGGCCTTGTACTGGGCCGTGCGGCTGGGGCTCATGCAGTATTCACGGTCACGCTGGGTATAGCTATGGCCCGTGAAGCCCAGTGTGGTCAGCCCCTGCGCACACGCAGCGGAGGCCATCTCCTGTAGGGTGTTTTTGCCGTCGCACATCGTCGAGTGACAATGGACACTGGACTTCTTATAATCTGCCATAGTGAATCACTGCATCCTTTCCTGTTTGACCTTGTGGTCGATAACGTGTCGTTTTTCCAGCTCGCGGGTGATGTCCTCCACCGTGATGCCGGCCTGCACCATCAGCACCAGCACATGGTATGCCAGATCGCTGATCTCGTAGACCGTCTCGGCCTTGTCTTCCTTTTCGCCCGCGATGATGACCTCAGTACACTCCTCGCCCACCTTCTTGAGGATCTTTTCTTTGCCCTTCTCGAACAGATAGGTGGTGTAGCTGCCCTCTTTGGGGCTGGTCTTGCGGCCCTTGATGAGGTCATACAGCCCCTGCCAGCTGAACTGCTTCAGCTCCGGGGAAACATACACTTCGTTGAAAAAGCAGCTCTCGGCACCGGTGTGGCAGGCGGGGCCGCTCTTGACGACCTCCACCACCAGCGCGTCGGCGTCGCAGTCGGCGGTGATGGACACCACACGCTGGACGTTGCCGCTGGTCTCGCCCTTGCGCCAGATCTCCTGACGGCTGCGGCTCCAGAACACCGTCCGGCCCTCCGCGATAGTCAGCGCCAGCGTCTCGGCGTTCATGTAGGCGAGGGTCAGCACCTCTTTGGTGTAGTGGTCCTGCACGATGGCAGGGATGAGACCCTTTTCGTCAAATTTCAGGTCCATAATGTTTCTCCTTCCCCGCAGGGGGACAGCTATAGTTTAGCGTATTCGGCGGGCAAACGCAAGGGCTCAGAGCCGCATTTCCACGCCATTTTCGTTTAAGTATTCCTTTAGCTCCCGGATGGTGAGCAGCTTCTGGTGGAAGATGCCCGCCCCGGCCCCTGCGCCCCGCCTTTTCCCGGGCGCTTTTGTCTTATGATAAGGTTATTTTACTTTATCAAGATAAAGTTGTAAAGTGTGAAAGTGACCGTGTTTTCATTTTTATGATACGATTTTTCTGTGCGTTTGTACAGAAAGGCGAAATGATTTCACGAAAGCCCGCTTTGAGATGATGGAAGCGCAAAAAAGGAGCCGCCGCACAGCGTTTTCCGTGCAGCGGCTCCTCGCCGTTTTATCCTCAGCCCAGCAGTTCCAGCACGCCGCTCTTAGGACGTGCGCCGACAGCCTGACGAACCAGCTTACCGTTCTCGAACAGCAGCAGGGTGGGGATGCTCATGACGCCGAACTCGGCGGCCAGATCGGGCTGCTCGTCCACATTGACCTTGCCCACCTTGACGTCGGTGCGCTCCTCGGCCACCTCGTCCACGATGGGGCTCAGCATCCGGCAGGGGCCGCACCAGCTGGCCCAGAAATCGAGCAGGACGGGCTGAGCGCTCTTCAGCACCTCGGCCTCAAAGTTTTCTTTCGTGATGGTGATGACTGCCATATCGTTTTCCTCCATAAAGAGTGTTTTTTCATCTGACAGGGACAGTATACCCCAAACTCCGGCGTTTTTCCGTGAGCAAGTCACATAAAAAGCCCGGGGCAGGCATTTTCTGCTCCGGGCTCTGGAAATTATTTTGCGATTTCAGGCTCAGATGTCCTTCAAGGCGTTCTTGCCGGCGACGTAGCCGTAGTACATGGCCATGGAGTGGCTGACGCCCTTCAGGCCGATGGGGTACTCGGTGGCAAAGCGGTTGCCCTGGATGTTGCCGGCGACGTACAGGCCGGGGATGACATTGCGGTCGGCGTCGAAGGTGTGGCAGTCCTCGTCGCTCTCGAGGCCTCCGATGCAGACCAGCAGCAGAGCAGTGGTGAACTTGTCGGCGTAGAAGGGGCCGTTCTCGACTGCCCACATACGGGAAGCGGGCTTGTGGAAGTCCTCATCGTAACCGGCCTTGGCCAGCTCGTTGTAGCGCTGGATGGAGTCCAGAGCGGTCTGCTGGGCGGCAGTATCGTCCGGGTAGATCTTTGCCACCAGCTCTTCCAGCGTGTCGGCCTTCACAGCGCGGCCATCGGCCACAGCAGCTTCCAGCTGATAGGGGCTCTTGTAGTTGCGGTAGGTAGTGTTGTTCTTGGGGCCTTCGTCCTCGCTGGCGTAGTCCTCATAGTAGCAGGCACCGCCGTGGGCTGCGGGCATATAGGGCAGCTGCTCAGGCCAGTTGGAGTCGAAGATCTGCCAGCTCTCGCGGTTCTTCTGCAGCTCGATCTGGTTTTCCAGCTGCTGGCCGGGCAGGTCCTCGTTCATGAAGCGCTTGCCGTTGAGGTCGAGGTTCAGGAAGCCTGCATTGCCCATGACGCCCACGCCGGCGAGGTCGGCGCCGCCGCCCATGTGGTGGATCATCGGGGCGTGGCTCTGCTGCACCTGAGCGCCGGCCCACATACCCAGCTGGATGCCGTCGCCCTGGTTGGTGAAGTTGCCCTCCACATCCACATTGGTGAACAGGCACTGGATGTTGTTCTCGATGACCTCGGGGCAGAAGTGCTTGAGCATCTTGGTGTTCTGGGAGTAGTCGCCGGTGGAGAGGATGACGCCCTTGGAGGCGTTGCACTTGATGTACTCGCCGGTGGCGGCATCGCGGGCGTAGAGGCCCACGCAGCGGCCATTCTCCATGATGAGCTTTTCAACGAAGCAGCCGTAGAAGGTCTGGACATTGCCGGTGTCGATGGCTTTCTGCATATTGGCCTCGACGGTGACGTGCTGGTCGGGCTTGAACTCGACGGAAGTGGGGTAGCAGGGGAAGCGCTCCTGCTTCCAGTCGTAGTGCTCGGGCAGCGGGTAGAAGATGGGGATGATGAAGTTGTCCGCGCTCTCGTCGGGGATAGCGCTGCGGGTGGTCTCGGCGTAGTACAGGTCGGGGTTTGCCTCCACCCACCAGTCGAAGGTCTCGCCGATGTTGTGAGCCCACTTGCTCATGATGCTGCGCTTGCAGCGGTAGGTGCTCTCCACCATGTGGGAGTCGATGATGTCGTCGATCTGCTCACGGGTCCAGGTGTCGCGGCCCCACTTGGCCTGCACCTTGCCGTTGATGACGGCGTACTCGCCGCTGCGGCACTGGGGGCCGTCGGCCTTCTCGAAAGCAGCCACCAGACCGCCGTCCTCGGCGACGCTGCGGCAGGCCGCAACGCCTGCGATGCCGCAGCCCACCACGGCCACATCCACGTCAACGGTCTTGGCGACCTTGCTCTCGTCGATCTCCGGCTCGGTACCCAGCCAGTCCTCATCGGAGGAAGATGCAGCGGTGTCGCCGCCTGCAGTGTGGACGCCCATTGCCTGCTCGATACAGCTTGCGGCGGCCTTCTTGACGGCGTTGGTGGTGATGGTAGCGCCGGAGATGTTGTCGATCTCGGTGCTCTGAGCAGCCATCAGGGCGTCCTTCAGGGTGGGGGCTGCCACGCCGCCGATGCTCTCGGTCTCGTTGGAGGCGTCAATGACCACGTCGGTGATGGCGGTCTCGCTGAAGGTCATGGTGACCTTCACCTCACCGATGCCGGCGGCGGTGCCGGTGTAAGTGCCGGGGGTGTAGATGGCCTCGCCGGTGGAGGCGGCAGTGCTGCTGGAAGAGCCTGCGTTGCAGGCGGCCAGTGCGCTGGCGGTAACGCCGCTCATAGCGGCAGCGGCGGCAACCTTCAGGAAGCCTTTACGAGAGATCTTTTTCATCTGGAATGCTCCTTGCTCTTTCTTCTTTCGACGTTTTCAGGCAGAAAATCGTTCTTCCGAGAGATAGTATAAAATATAACGAAGTAAAAGGGAATTAAAAAATCTTAAGCATCCTGATAAAAAAGCTTTATAAGTGCCCTATTTCCTGCTATACTGAGGCTGTACGGATGTCCCGCCGCCGGAAAGGAGTTTTTTGTCATGAACGAGCACCAGCTTCTCTGCTTTCTCACCGTGAGCCGGACGCTGAATTTCTCCGCCGCCGCGCGGGAGCTCTACTGCACCCAGCCCGCCCTGAGCTACCAGATACGCAGCCTCGAAAAGGAGCTGGACGCCGCACTGTTCCGCCGCACGACGACGCAGGTGGCCCTCACCGAGGCAGGCCGCGCCCTGCTGCCCCATGCGGAAGACATCTACCGCGGCATCCTCAACGCCCGCACGGCGCTGAAAGGCTTCGGCACCCACCACACCCTGACCCTCCGCCTGCCGCCGGTGCTTTTGCAGCGGGACCCCATCTACCCCATCCTGATGGCGAGGCTCCACGCCGCGCTGCCGGGCTATGAGTTCAAAGTGGACACCACGCCTGTCCCCTCCAGCTACCACCACATGCTCTGCACCGAGGCAGACGCGGCGCTCTACCTGCCCTTCGGCCCGCTGCCGCCAGAGATCCGCTGTGAGACCATCATCAGCAACCGGTTTTACCTCATCGCCGCGCCGGAGCACCCATTCTCCGGCCAAAGCAGCGTCGAGCTTTCTGCCCTCGCCGGGCAGCAGATATTTTACGAGCCCCTCTATCAGGACATGGTGGATTTCGCCCGGAAGCAGCCGGGGATGCCCTATTCCACACCGGTCTGGCAGATGGTGGAAAACTACGAATCGGTCTACGCCGAGCTTCTGGCCGGGCGGGGGATGTTCCTCTGCCCGATGATCTACCCGGCTTTCCCTGCCGGGTGGCACATCCCGCTGCATCTGTCCATCCCGGACACCCGCCTGCTGACCCTGCGGGATGACCCCCGCCCCGAGATATGCACCCTGCGCAAAGTCTTCGCCGAGGTGTACGCCGAGAGGGAAAAGCTGATAAAAGCTCTGTGAGATGAAAAAACGCCGCCGTGCAATGCACAGCGGCGTTCATTATTTCAGAGAAAGAGCTTACTTGCCCAGCATTTCCTTTGCGGTCTTGCAGATGGTGGCAGCGTCCAGACCATACTCCTTCAGCAGGTCCCAGGCGGGGCCGGAGCAGCCGAACTTGTCCTGCACGCCGACGCGGCGGACAGGGGTGGGCAGCTTCTCGCTGAGCAGGGAGCAGACAGCCTCGCCCAGACCGCCGATGACGTTGTGCTCCTCGGCGGTGACGATCTTGCCGCACTCCCTGGCAGCCTTGAGGATGATGTCCTCATCCAGAGGCTTGATGGTGTGGATGTTGATGACGCGGGCGTGGATGCCCTCGGCGGCCAGGGTCTCGGCGGCCTTGCGGGCCTCGTTGACCATCAGGCCGGTAGCCACGATGGCAATATCACTGCCCTCGGTGAGCTGCTCGCCCTTGCCGATCTCGAAGTGATAGTTGGCCTCGTCGTGGAACACGGGAACCGCCAGACGGCCAAAGCGAAGGTAGACAGGACCCTGCATCTCGTAGGCGGCGCGGACAGCAGCGCGTGCTTCCACGTCGTCGGCGGGGCAGATGATGGTCATGCCGGGCAGGCTGCGCATGAGGGCAAAGTCCTCGCAGCACTGGTGGGAAGCGCCGTCCTCACCGACGGAGATGCCGCCGTGGGTAGCGCCGATCTTCACGTTCAGGTGGGGGTAGGCCACGGAGTTGCGGATCTGCTCAAAGGCACGGCCCGCAGCGAACATCGCAAAGCTGGACACGAAGGGAACATAGCCCATGGTGGACAGGCCGGCGGCGACGCCCATCATGTTGGCCTCGGCGATGCCGCAGTCAAAGTGGCGGTCCGGGTGAGCCTTGCGGAACACACCGGTCTTGGTAGCGGCAGCGAGGTCGGCGTCCAGGACCACCAGGTCGTCGTGGCCCTCAGCGGCCAGTGCTTTCAGAGTATTGCCGTAGCTCTCGCGGGTAGCGATCATTTTCACATCTGCCATCTTACTTGTCCTCCTGTTCCAGCGCGGCGTAGGCTGCGTTCAGCTCCTGCATGGCCACAGCGTACTCCTCGTCGTTGGGGCCTTTGCCGTGCCAATCCACAGAGTTGGTCATAAAGGAGACGCCAGTACCCTTGACGGTATCCAGAATGATGCAGGTGGGCTTGTCGTTCTCGGCGTGGAACGCCTTGATGGCGGACTCGATCTGGTCGTAGTCGTGGCCGTTGATGGTCAGGACGTTGAAGTTGAACGCCTTGAGCTTTTCTTCCAGCGGGGCGCTGTTCATGACCGTCTCGGTGGTGCCGTCGATCTGGAGGTGGTTGCGGTCCAGCATGACGCAGAGGTTGGAGAGCTTATAGTGGGCGGCAAACATGAAAGCCTCCCAGCACTCGCCCTCTTCCACCTCACCGTCACCGAGGATGGTGTAGACATTGATGGGCTTGCCGCTGTGCTTTGCGCCCAGAGCCATGCCGCAGGCGGCAGACACGCCCTGACCCAGACTGCCGGTGGACATATCCACGCCCGGAGTCTCATTCATGTTGGGGTGGCCCTGCAGGTAGCTGCCGATCTTGCGCAGGGTCTTGAGGTCTTCCACCGGGAAGAACCCGCGCTCGGCCAGCGTGGCATAAAGTGCCGGAGCCGCATGGCCCTTGGACAGCACGAAGCGGTCACGGTCCGGTTTTTTCGGCTCCTTGGGGTCGATGTTCATATCCACGAAGTAGAGATAAGACAGCACCTCGGCGATGTCCAGACTGCCGCCCGGATGGCCGCACTTGGCGCTGTGAGTTCCCTCGATCACGCCCATGCGGATGTGACAGGCGTGCTTGGCAAGGGTAAGCTTTTCTGCATTTGTCATGATGGTCCTCCCGTATGAACCTCAGAAGTTGCAAGTATACAGCCGCGCAAGGCACAGCTCCCGCCGCCCCATTGCGCTATAATTCAAGTTTATATTATCTATTCTGTGCAAAAAGGTCAAGCTTCTTTCAGCAAAATGTACACAGGCGGTCAAAAACTGCTCCAAACGCTTTCTTTTTTGGTCAATTTGCAGCCTGTCTGGGGACGGTCTTGACAAATCCTGCGGCACTCTGCTATAATTTTCACGATTTCCGGCAGGAAGCCGGGCCTGCGGGCCGAAGCCCGCCTTACACTATTTTCAGCCGCCGCATTTTTGAAACAGACGCCATGAAGGGGTCTGCCGTTGGCTTGCAAGCCGACTGGCAGGCCCCTTTTTTGTTTTTCTGCGGCGCAGTCACAGGAGGAAACAGATGAAAACCAAAAACGCTTCTCCGGCCCGCAATGTCGTGCTGGCCGCACTCTTTCTGGCGCTGGCCTTCGTGCTGCCCATGGTGACGGGCCATCTGCCGCAGGTAGGCAATATGCTCTGCCCGATGCATTTCCCCATCCTGCTCTGCGGCTTCGTGCTGGGCGGGCCGTGGGGTCTGGCTGTGGGCTTTGCGGCCCCGCTGCTCCGCTCGGTGCTCTTCGGGATGCCCCCGATGTTCCCCATCGCCATTTCGATGGCTTTTGAGCTGGCAGCTTACGGCGCCGTGTCCGGCTGGCTCTACCGCCGGGTGAAGCACACCCTGCCCATGACCTACGCCACCCTCGCGGCGGCCATGGTGGCTGGCCGCCTCGTCTGGGGCGCGGTCCGCTTCGTGCTGGCGGGCCTGTCCGGCTCGAGCTTCCCGTTCTCGGCCTTCTTGTCCGGTGTGCTCTTTACCGCTGTGCCGGGCATCATCGCACAGCTGGTGCTCATCCCCCTCATCATCACCGCTCTGCAGAAAGCCAAGGTGCTGGAGTAACAGGTTCTCGCTGCCTTTATCGCAAGTCAAGAAATTGGTGCAGCATCCAAACAACATCTTTTCGATATGCAATTCAACGCTGTTGCTGTTGCATTAAAAAGTTGAATTGCTGTCATCAAGCCTCTCAGTCGAGCTTACGCTCGCCAGTTCCCCTGATAGGGGGAGCCTCTGGCAAAAAGAGAAAGTTTTTCTCTCTGTCAAAGCCTCTCCTCCGTAGGAGAGGTGGCATTGCGAAGCCATGACGGAGAGGTTTTTCGTTTGCTTTCTCCCTGACGTATTTCAGCGTTTCTTCCAAAAAAATCCTAAAAAGTTTATTTCAAACGCCGAAATTGCCCGCGATCTTCAATTAAATCTTGTAAAGTTGCAGGAATCATGTAAACTAGAATACAACATTGTGTCGCAACCGCAACGGGGAGATTGCGCTTTCCGGCAGGGCGGCAGGAAAAGGAGAGTTTCTATGAGAAACGCAAAGCAAAGCATCCGGCGCACCGTAGCCGGACTGCTGGCAGGCGCGATGCTTCTGGGCATGACACCGCTGGCCGCGTTTGCGGAGGGGTCTTCCTCCGCATCGGGCGACTGGCAGTTCAAAGCCTTCGGCACCTCCACTGCAGCAGGAGTCAACACCATCGCAGATGGCGCGGACATCAACGGCAAGGTCACCCTCAACTCCTGCACCATCAAAGATGATGGCACCATCGACAAGAAGGGCGGCAAGTTCGTCGCGGACTCCCCGGCAGACGGCCTGTCCTTCTACTACACCACCATCGACCCGACCACCCAGAACTTCTATCTGCAGGCCGATGTCACCATCGATTATGTGAACCCGGCTCCGGACGGCCAGGAGGGATTTGCCCTCATGGTGCGCGACAGCATCAGCGGCTCCGGCAGCTATTTCTCGAATCAAATTTCTGTCGTCGGCACCAAGCTCCCTCTGGACGGTGTTGAGATCAAAGACGCTGTGGGCGTCCGCAGCTACACCGGCATCATCTCCAACGAGACGGCTGCTTCCAACGACGTCAAGTCGAATCGTGCGGCGTTCAGCTCGCAGGCCATCAAGCAGGGCGACACCTACCGTGTGAGCCTTGCCAAGACCAGCAACAGCTACGTCGCCACCCAGTACGCCATCAACGCCGACGGCTCGACCGGCGACGTCGTCGGCTCTTCGACCTTGTACATCTCGGCGAAGGACAGCACCGCTTCCAGCGTCTCCAAGTACGCAGAGCTGGACGACCCCATGACCGTGCAGGAAGCCAACAAAGCTTATCTGGGCTTTGCGGCGGCGCGCGGCATGAACGTGACCTTCTCCAACATCACCTACACCACGAGCACGTGGAACGCTTCCGAGTGGACGCTCCAGCCTACCAGCTATGTTGCCCCCGTTTACCAGATCACCAGCCCTGCCACCTGCACCGGTGACAGCTATGAACTGGTGTTCAAGGCCAACGCCGACGGCAAAGCGACCGTCTCCGCAAACGGTGTGGTCGTGGACAAAAATGTGGACATCAAGGCAGGTGAGCCCTTCTCCAAGAGCTACGCCGTGACCGGCGATACCACCTTTAAGGTCAAGTTCACCCCGGACAAAAACTACGCTATCAGCGCGTACGAAAAGCTGAGCAGCTACGATTCCGCTGCTATCGAGAAGAAGGTTTCGCTCCGTACTCTGGGCGCGAACGGCATCATCGTCGTCACCCCGGACGGCAGCGCAGCTAACAATGGCACCCGTGCGGAAGACGCAGTTGACATTCAGACCGCGCTGAACTACGCCGCAGCAGGCCAGACCATCCAGCTGGAAAGCGGCACCTACCATCTGACCGGTGAGCTGAAAGTCGAGCGCGGCCGCGACGGCACCGCAGAAGCTCCCATCACCATGACGACTGCTGACGGCAAGTACGCAACGCTGGACTTCGGCGGCGTCGGCACTGGTTTCAGTGTCTGGGGCAATTACTGGAACATCAGCAAGATCAACATCACCAACACCGCAGACGGCGCGAAGGGTATGCAGCTGGCCGGCAGCTACTGCGTCCTCGAGCAGATGAATTTCTACAACAACGGCAACACCGGCCTGCAGGTCTCCGGCCTGTCCACTGATAACAAGGCTCTGTGGCCCAGCCACAACACCATCAAGAACTGCACCTCCATGAACAACGCAGACCGCGCGATGGAAGACGCCGACGGCTTTGCCGCCAAACTGACCACCGGCGAGGGCAACGTCTTCGACGGCTGCATCGCTGCTTACAACGCCGATGACGGCTGGGATCTCTTCGCAAAGGCTGCAACCGGTTCCATCGGCGCGGTCACCATCCAGAACTGCGTCGCCTACAAGAACGGTTATCTGATGCTGGCTGCAGAGCCGGTCAAGAAGCAGTCGCTCCAGTTCCCGACCGTCACCTGTGACGACGACGGCAACCTGAGCTTCAGCAATGTTGCTGTCACCATCGCGGCAGGCAACGGCAACGGCTTCAAGATGGGCGGCACCAATCTGCCCGGCAACCACAAGCTCCTCAACTCCATCTCCTACGACAACGCCGCCAAGGGCATCGACTCCAACTCCTGCCCGGACGTCAAGGTCTACAGCTCCACTTCCTACAACAACGAGGGCTATAACGTCGCGCTCTACACCGGCAACAAGTCCGCTGTGACCGACTATGCCGCCGACGGTGTCATCTCCTTCCGCAAGGGTACCGACGGCAAGGAGCAGCTGGCCCTCCAGAGCCAGAGCAGCACCGCTGTCTACGGCCCGAACAACTTCTACTGGGATTCCGAAACCCAGACCAGCCACAACAAATCCACCAACACCGTCACGGTGAAGGAGAGCTGGTTTGAGAGCCTCGACACCTCCGTTGCTCCGACCCGGAACGCAGACGGCAGCATCAATATGCACGGCCTGCTCCTGCTGACCGCTGAGGGTCTGGCCGCCACCGATGCAGGCGCACGCGGTTCCGCATGGGGTCAGCCCGAGGCGGCCAAGGCGACCATCTGGGTCGTCGGCGACTCCACCGTTTCCGCTTTCGACGACAGCTATTATCTGCCGCGTGAAGGCTACGGTGAGGAGATTGCGAACTACTTCAACGCAGATGTCTACAATCTGGCTGTCTCCGGTGCGTCCAGCAAGGACTTTACCGGCATGAGCAGCTACAATACCCTGATGAACGGTTCCGATACCGTTCCGGCTCTGGGCGACGCTTCCGGCGACAAGTTCCTCATCATCGGCTTCGGCCACAATGACGAGAAGACCGAGCCTGCCCGTTACACCAACCCCAACGGCGACTACAAAACCGAAGGCTCCTTTGCCAACAGCCTCTATGTCAACTACATCCAGCCTGCTCTGGAGCGCGGTGTCATCCCGGTCGTCTGCACGCCTATTGCGCGCCTGACGAACGAGAACACCAAGGCCAGCTACGACAGTGCTTCCGGCCACAAGACCCAGACCGTCACCATTGGCGACACCGTCTATGAGGGCGGCTATTACGCACAGGCCATCCGTGATATGTGCAGCGAGCTGCACCTCATCTGCGTGGATCTGACCGATGCCACCATCAACGAGAACATCACGATGGGCAAAAAGGCTCAGTACACCCACAGCTTTACCGGCGCAAAAGAAGGCAAAAAGGGCAATCTGGTTCCCACCGGTCTTGACTTGACCCACACCAACAGCTATGGTGCAAAGCTGAACGCATGGCTCATCGACCAGCTCACCATCGACACGCCGCTGGGCGCGTACAGCAAACACAAGGAAAAGCCCACCTACAAGCAGTTCTACGGCGATGCCGCAAACCCGGATTACGTTCCTTCCAGCTATGTCTCTCCCACCGAGAACAGCACGCTCTGGCCGGCCTTTACCGACGCCAACGGCACCGTCTGGAATGGTTCCGTCTTCGGCAATGTCGGCGGCAATGATAAAATCTCCGGCGGCGATTTCACCGCAACAGTTGACGGCCAAAACATCACCCTCGGCGTCACCAACAACCGCGGTAAGATCGCGTCCACGGTGGACGGCCTGATGATGTACTACGTCAAGCTGCCTGCAGGCACCAACTTCACTCTGACCGCAAAGGCCACCGTCAACTCACTGGCAAAAAACAATCAGGTCTCCTTCGGCCTGATGGCCCGTGATGAGATGTATGTTGATACCAGCATCTCCGACCCCATCGGCGATTATGTCGCCGTCGGTACCCGGAATCAGGGTGCGATCAACTGCTTCGGCCGCAAGAGCGGTGAGTTGTACGACGGCCCGGCTGCGACTGTCAAGTACGGTGCAGGCGACACCGTTGACCTGAAGCTCATCGGCACGGCAGACGGTTTCACTCTGATCTACGGCGACAACGAGACGGCTTCCACAGGCTTCGACTACGCACTGACCGCCATTGATTCCGATTACATCTATGTCGGCTTCTATGTGGCACGCAATGCAAATGTCACCTTCAGCGATATCCAGCTGACGACCAACGGCGTTTTCTCCGCTTCCGGCTCCGGCCTGAAAGCGGTATGGAACAAGGTCAAGGACCTTTTCCCGTTCTAAGCTTCGCCTGATTTTCGGGTTCTTCTTCTGATCCCTTACACATGCAAAAAAGACCAGCGTTGCGGATGCAATGCTGGTCTTTTTTCAGGGCTTTCGCTCTGCGTTATGAATATACACGAAGAAAGAAGGAAGGCAATTACTTCAGGAAGTCCGGCAGGGGCTTGCTCTGCTTGAGCCACTGATGATACTCGGCGGTCGCGGCGAACTCCACATCGCCGGCAGAGTTCAGCGCAGTCTCCACAGAGTCCTGGATCACGCCGATGATGAAGCCGACACCGACCATCTGCATGGCCACATCGTTGGAAATGCCAAACAGGGAGCAGGCCATGGGGATGAGCAGCAGAGAGCCGCCGGCCACGCCGGAAGCGCCGCAGGCACCCAGAGCGGACATGGCGCTCAGGACGATGGCGGCAGGCAGGGTCACGGGGATGCCCAGCGTGTTGGCCGCAGCCAGCGTCATAATGGTGATGGTGATAGCCGCACCATCCATATTGATGGTAGCACCCAGAGGGATGGAGACGGAATACATATCCTTATCGAGGCCCAGCTTCTCGCACAGGGCCATGTTGACGGGGATGTTGGCCGCAGAGCTGCGGGTGAAGAAAGCGGTCAGGCCGGACTCCTTCAGGCAGCGGAACACCAGAGGATACGGGTTGCAGCGCAGATAGAGGAACATGATGAAGGGCGAAACGATGAACGCCATGAAGAGCATAGTACCCACCAGCAGGGCCAGCAGCTTGCCGTACTGGGTGAAGATGGCCAGACCGTTACCGGCCACGTTGGTGTACACCAGACCCATGATGCCGAAGGGAGCCAGATTGATGATCCAGCGCACCACCTGCGACACAGCGTCGGCAGTGTCGGCAAGGAACTTCTTGGTGGTGTCAGAGCCGATGTTCTTCATGGCAAGGCCGAACATGCAGGCCCAGAACAGGATGCCGATGTAGTTGCCGCTCATCAGAGAGCTGACAGGGTTGGCGACGAAGTTGGTGAGCAGGGTGCCCAGCACCTCGCCCAGACCCTGCGGCACCACGTCCGACTGAGCAGCGTCTGCCAGAACGACCGACACAGGGAACATGAAGCTGGTGATCGAAGCGATCGCCGCCGCAAGGAAGGTGGTGAGCATGTACAGCCAGATGACCGTACCGAAGCGGCGGTCCAGCTTGGAGCTGCCCTGTGCCAGTGCGCTCGCCACGATGACGAACACCAGCACCGGAGCGATGCCCTTCAGTGCGCCGACGAACAGGCTGCCCAGCTCGCCGACCCAGCCTGCACCCGGCACCGCAAGCGCCAGCACCGCGCCGATGACCAGACCGGCGACGATGCGAAGGATGAGGCTGACCTCATTGTACTTCTTCGCAATGGCTTTTGCACCATTCATCATATAGAACACTCCTCTGTATTTGTGCGTCCTCGACGCACACTTTTCCTGTCTCTTACTCAAAGACAGTTGTTATTATAGCACACACGGCAGAAAAGTCAAAGGTTTTCAGTGAATTTTTCGGGCTGCTTCGGCAGATTTTTCGTTTTCGGCCTTCCTCCGCGCCGCCTTATGTGTGCGTCACAGAAATACACAATTAAAATATTTCACCGCTTAGGGCAGAAAAATCCCCCGGCAGAGTTTGTCTGCCGGGGGATAGTCATTCTTATTTATTTTTTCTGATCTTTCAGTCGTCCAGATAGGTCACTTTGCCGGGGACGAAGCCCTGGATGCCCATGCCGGGTGCATCCGAAACGGTGATATTCTTCTCGTCGAAGACCGCGCCGCCGAGGATGTGGTCCTCGCTGCAGAGCACCGGGCCGTCCAGGTCCACTTTGGTGATGATCTTCTTGGCGCAGGCCAGCTCCACGGCTGCGTTGACCGAGATCTTGGCTTCCAGCATACAGCCGATCATGCACTCCACGCCGTAGACCTCTGCCGCCGAGGCGATGCGGAGGGCGTTGGTGATGCCGCCGCACTTCATCAGCTTGATGTTCACAAAGTCGGCTGCGCCGGTCTGCATGATGCGCAGGGCGTCCGCCGGGCTGAACACGCTCTCATCGGCCAGCACCGGCACGCTGGCGTGGCGGGTGACGTACTGCATCCCCTCGAGGTCAGCCGCAGGCACAGGCTGCTCGACGAACTCGATGTCCAGGCCCTTCTCCTGCATCTGGTCGAGGATGCGGACAGCCTGCTTTGCATTCCACGCCTGATTGGCGTCGATGCGGAGCTTGACGTCCTTTCCCACGGCCTCGCGGACGGCGGCCAGACGGGCCACGTCCAGCTCCGGGTCGATGCCCACCTTGACCTTCAGGCAGTCATAACCGCGCTGGATGGCGGTGCGGGCGTCCCGGGCCATCTCCTCGGGCGGGTTGACGCTGATGGTGATGTCCGTCACGATATTGCTGCGCGCGCCGCCCAGCATCCGGTAGACCGGGGCGCTGTACTTCTGGCCCAGCAGGTCCCACAGGGCCATATCCACGGCAGCCTTGGCGCTGGTGTTGTGGACGAGGGCCTTCTGCACGGCGGCGGTCAGATCCTCGAACTCGTCGAGGCCGCGGCCCAGGATGGCCGGGGCGATGTGGTCGCGGATGGCGCCGATGATGGCACCGGTGGTGTCGCCGGTGATGACGCCGGTGGGAGGTGCCTCACCGTAGCCCACCGCGCCGGTGTCGGTGTGCAGCTCAACGATGACGTCCTCCACGCTGCTCACGGTGCGCAGCGCTGTCTTGAAGGGGACGCGGAGCGGGGTCGAGATACGGCCCAGCTTTACCTGTGTGATCTTCATGCCAGTCCCTCCTTATTCTTCCTGCATGTGTACGGTGGCCGACAGCTTCTGGTAGGCGACGCGGGGCGTGCCGTCTTCCACATGGATGATGCCGCAGCGGGCAAAACCGTTCTTCTCGAGAAGATGCTGCATGATCTTGTTGTCGGCGTGGGTGTCGGCCCGCAGGCTCTCGCAGTGTTCGAGGCACCATGCGATGACCTCAGACGTCACGCCCCTGCGGTCACCCGCCGAGGCCAGCCGGTGGATGGTGCCGTAAGGCACCTCATCGTTGAGCCACTGGCCGTCTTCGATTTTTGCGTAGGTGGGGTCCGGCCCGAGGATGAAGGCAAACACCGCCTCGAGACGGCCGTTCACCGTATAGACGAACAGCCGGTTGGAGTCGATGTCTTCTTCCAGCATCTCCTGCGGCGGATAGCTGTCGCCCCACTGGGTCGGGTTGCCCGAATCCGCCATTGCTTTCCGGGCATGGGCATAGATCTCTAAAATTTGCTCCAGATCAGAGCGCCGTGCTCCACGAAACATTCCGTTTCCACCTTCTCTTTCCGTGCGCCGCAGCGCACTCCCACATTTTTGCAGGTCTGGCTTTTATTGTAACACACTCTGCATCGTTTTTCCATCTTAAGACATCAAAAGACGTCCCGCAGACACGGGACGTCTTTTTTCGCGGTGTGCTCAAAGGTCAGGCCGGTGTGCGGGTGCGGGCCGCGCGGCTCTGACGGTACTCACGGGGGCTCTGGCCGTACCGCTCGTGGAACAGGCGGTAGAAATAGCTGGTGTTCTCGTAGCCGACGTAGGTGATGATCTGCTGGATGTTCCAGTCGCTGCGGCGCAGCAGGCGGGCGGCAGTCTCCATCCGGTGCTTCTGGAGCAATTCCTTGTAAGTACGGCCTGTCTGCGCCCGGACGCACTCGCTGACATAGGCCAGAGAGACGCCGTAGCTGCGGGCCACATTGGAGAGGCTGGCCTCGCGGTAATTCTTGGTGATCTCATCCAAAGCCGCCTGCACCAGCTCTTCGCGGCTGACGGCCGCGCCGTAGGCTTCCAGCGGGAAATTCTTGGTGTTCATCGGTATCCTCCGTTGCGGCGCAGCCGGGGACAGGGGGGATGTCGGAGCCGGGCCGCGCTCAGGTCTCATAAGCGTCCCTCTGTTGGGAGGCTTCTGCCTATAATACGGCGCAGCCGGGCCGGAAATTGCATAAGACAAGAAAAAACTCCAAAATTTTTCAGACGGGGTCTCGACAAAGCAAAAGCCGCCGCCCACGTGGGGCAGCAGCTTTTCAGGAAAAGAAAAAGAGGAAAACAGAACTCAGAACATCTTCTCGTGGTGATACCGGCCCGTGCGCAGGAACTCCACCCACTCGGCGATGTTCACGGCGTGGTCGCCGATGCGCTCGAGGTACTTGATGACCATCAGCACATCCAGCGCGGCGTCCACCTTGCCGGGGTCGGCGGCGATCTCCGCCGCCAGCATCCGCTTGATGGTGTTGAAGTCGTAGTCCACCGCGTCGTCGGCGTCGATGACGGCTTTTGCCGCTGCCTCATCTTCTGCCGCAAAGGCGCTCATGGCGTCCTGCAGCATCTTGTGGGCTTTACGGCCCATCTCAATGCTCCTGCTCACGGCGGGGTCGCCCGCCTTGCGGACACCGGCCAGATGGGGGACGATCTCCGCGATGTCGGCGGCGTGGTCACCGATGCGCTCCACGTCTGTCGCCACTTTCATGGCAGCAGAGATAAAGCGCAGATCACTTGCCACCGGCTGCTGACGCAGCAGCAGGGTCATGCAGCGGTGCTCGATGTCCCGCTCCATCCGGTTGACCTCGGTGTCGCCCTTGATGATGCCCTTTGCTTCCTCGGCGTCCGCCGTGCAGAGGGCTTCCAGCGCATCTTCCACCGCGTCGGCAGAGAGCTGGCTCATCCTGGCCAGCGATCCCTTCAGGGCCGCGAGGTCGGCTTCGTACTGTGTGCGTGTGCTCATATCGCAAACCCTCCTTTTTAACCGAAGCGGCCCGAGATATAGTCCTCGGTGCGCTTATCCTTCGGGGTGCTGAAAATCTCGCTCGTGGGGCCGCACTCCACCAGCTCACCCAGCAGGAAGAAGGCCGTGCGGTCGCTGATACGGGCCGCCTGCTGCATATTATGGGTGACGATGACCACGGTGTAGTTCTTTTTCAGCTCGCTCATCAGCTCTTCCACCTTCATGGTGGAGCCGGGGTCGAGGGCGCTGGTGGGCTCGTCCATCAGCAGGACTTCGGGCTTGACAGCCAGAGCCCGGGCGATGCACAGGCGCTGCTGCTGGCCGCCGGAGAGGCCCAGCGCGCTCTTTTTCAGGCGGTCTTTCACCTCGTCCCAGAGGGCAGCGCCCCGCAGGGAGCTTTCCACCAGCTCATCCAGCTCCGCCTTATTGCGGACACCGTGGAGCCTGGGGCCGTAAGTAATATTGTCGTAGATGCTCATGGGGAAGGGGTTCGCCTTCTGGAAGACCATGCCTACGCGGCGGCGCAGGTCGGTCAGCTGCATCTCCTTCGAGAAAATATCCTCGCCCCGGAGCCGGACGTCGCCCTCGATGCGGATGTTCGGCACAAGGTCGTTCATCCGGTTCAGGGTCTTGAGGAAGGTGGATTTGCCGCAGCCCGAGGGGCCGATGAGGGCAGTGATCTCCCGTTCGCCCACGTCCAGCGAGATGCCCTTGAGGGCCTTGAAGTCGCCGTACCAGAGGTTCAGATCTTTTGCCGAGATGACCGGCATATTGTTATCCATAAAATACCCCTTACTGTTTCTGTTTGAGCTTTGTTTTTGCCAGACGGGCTGCGAGGTCGATGAGAAGCACCAGGACCAGCAGCACTGCGCCGATGCCCCAGGCGGAGGCGAAGTCGCCGTCCTCGAAGGCCCGCAGATAGAGCAGGACGGAGAGGGTCGCGCCGTTGGATGTGTAAGCCCTGGCGATGCTGCCCGCAATGACTTCCGCCGCGCCGGCGGTGAAGAGCAGGGCCGCGCTCTCACCCACGATACGGCCCACGGCCAGGATGCAGCCGGTGACGATGCCGTCGATGCTGCAGGGCAGCACGATGGTGCGGATGATGTGCCACTTGCCCGCGCCGAGGCCCAGAGCGCCCTCCCGGTAGCCCTGCGGCACCGTTTTGAGGGACTCCTGCGTGGTGCGGATGATGGTGGGCAGGTTCATGACCACCAGCGTCAGGCTGCCGGAGAGCAGGCAGGTCTTGAAGCCCATGGTCTGGGCGAAGACCAGCATACCCACGAGGCCGTAGATGATGCTGGGGATGCCCGCCAGCGTCTCATTCGTGAACTCGATGACCTCAATGAGCTTCCGGTTGGAGGCGTACTCCGTGAGGTAAACTGCCGCGCCCACGCCCAGCGGAAGGACGATGAGCAGGGTGAGCAGGATGACATAGAACGTGTTGAGGATAGCGGGCAGGATGCCGTCGGTGCCTTTGAGGACGCTGGCGGTGGTGGAAAGGAATTCCCAGCTGATGTGGGGGATGCCCCGCACCAGTACCAGCCCGATGACGCCCACCGTGAGGGCGATGACCAGCACTGCCGCCGCCCAGACCACAGCGGTCATGATGACGTTCCATGCGCGGCGGGAGGGGGAGAAGTCACTTTTCATCCCTGTTTCCTCCCTTCAGCACAGCGTTGAGCAGCACATTGATGACCATGATGAAGACGAACAGCACCAGCGCGATGCTGAACAGCGCCTGCTTCTGCAGGCCGCTGGCGTAGCTCATCTCCTTGGCGATGGCCGTGGTCAGGAAGGTGACGCTGCGGAAGAGGCTGTCCGGCATATTGGGGCTGTTGCCGGCCACCATCATGACGGCCATTGCCTCGCCGATGGCGCGGCCAATGCCCAGAACGATACCGGCTGCAATGCCGCTCCTAGCCGCCGGGATGCTGATCCTGAACCAGGTTTCCGTATCGGTCGCACCCAGTGCCAGACTGCCCTGCTCATACTCGGGCGGCACGGCGTTGAGGGCCGTCACCGACACCGACACGATGCTGGGCAGTATCATGATGGACAGCACCACGATGGCCGACAGCAGGCAGGCGCCCGACGCCTTGCCGAAGACTTTCGCCACCGCAGGCACCAGCACCTGCATACCCAGCAGGCCGAACACCACGCTGGGGACACCGCTCAGCAGCTCCACCGCCGTGACGACCACATTGCGCACGCCGGGAGCTGCCGCTTTCGAGAGGAAGACTGCCGTCAGCAGGCCCACCGGCACGCCGATGAGGGACGCGCCCAGGGTGCCGTAAATACTCGAAAGCAGGAAGGGCAGGATGCCGTACTTCGGCTCGGACGCCGTGGAAGCCCACTCGGTGCCGAAGAGGAACTTCAGCGGGCCGATCTTTCCGATGGCGGGCAGGCCCGACAGGAACATATAGATGGTAATGACAGCCACGCAGCCTACAGCGAGGATGCCGCAGAGGAAGAAGATGGCATTCATGACAGCTTCCAGCCATTGGGCCAGGGTGCGGGGCAGCTCGAATTTTTTCATAAAAACACCTGAGGGATCCCCTCACAAAATCACTCGTTCACCGGCACAGCGCCTGCAGTGCGGATGAGGTCGGCAGCGTCGGTGCTGGCAGCAAAGTCGAAGAACGCCTGAGCCTGAGCGGAGAGGGTGACGGAGTCGTTGGTGACGAACACGAAGGGGCGCTGCACCTCATAGCTGCCGTCCTTGACGGTCTCCTCGCTGCACTCCACGCCGCCGACGGTCACAGCCTTGACGGTGTCGCCGATGGCAGACAGGGAAGCGTAGCCAATGGCCAGAGGATTGGCCTCCACAGCGCTGATGACAGCGCCGGTAGCCGTCAGCTCCTGCGCGTACTTGCAGGAATCCTTGACGTCCACGATGCTCTCGAAGCCATCGCGGGTGCCGGAGCCAGCCTCGCGGCCCACCAGAACGATCTCGCCGTCGTCGCCGCCGACCTCGGACCAGTTGGTGATCTCGCCGGTGAACATCTGCTTGAGCTGGTCAACGGTCAGGTCCTCGACCTTGCTGTCCTTGTTGACGATGATGGCGATGCCGTCCAGAGCTACGATGGTGCCGGTGACGCCGGTCTCGTCAGCCTTCAGGGCGCGGGAAGAAAGACCGATGTCCAGAGTCTTATCGGCAGCGCCGGTGATGCCTGCGCCGGAACCGGTTGGGTCATAGCTGATGGTGACATCCGGCTCGATCTCAGCGAAGCCCTCGGTCAGGGCGGCGATGACGTTCTTCATAGAGGTGGAACCGCCGGTGGCGACATTGCCGGACAGCGCAGCCGTAGAAGAAGCGGAAGCAGCGGTGCCGGATGCGGCGGCAGAAGAGGCAGCAGTGGAAGAAGCTGCACCGCCGCAGGCGGTCAGGGCAGCAGCAGCGGCAGCAGCGCCGCAGATGGACAGGAACGAACGACGAGTGATCTTTTTCATCATAATATCTCCTTCAACTGGGCCGGCCCTTTTGTTCTGGCCGGGCTGTTTTCCTTTTCCTCATTGTATCTCTCTTGGGACGCCTTTATTGTAGCGCACCGCCCATCCGGCTGCGACCATGGCGGCGCAAAATGCAGGTAAAGCTTTGTGCGGTGTTTTTGCGCTGCTGTCATTCTCTGGTAAAGTCGGTGTGGAAAACAGGACACTCGATTTTACATTCCCGGTCAAATCGTCAAAAATCTGCACGTTCGTTTGTGCATCCCGCCCGCTGAAGGATGCAAAAAAGGCTGCTTCACAGAACGTAAAGCAGCCTTTCAGACCCTATGATCGAATCAGAATTTCTCTTCCGTGCCGTCCGGGCGGTAGAGCCGGACATATCTGCGCCACTTGTCCGCGCCCATCACCCGGCTGTAGCAGTCGGCCAGCTCTTTGCTGGCCGACTCCGCATCCAGTGTCTCCCCCTCGGCGGGCAGCACCAGCACCCGGAACCATGCGTCGAAAAGATGCTCCGTCCAGCCGGTGTCAACGGCCCCGCAGCGGGCATAAAAGCCCAGACGCCGGACGGCCATGGCCTCGTCGTCAGCCTTCTCGGGACACTCGGCCTCGATGAGGATGGCCTTTGCGCCCTCCTCGTGGGCGGGCAGAGCGGCCAGCAGACGTGCGCCAATGCCGGTGCTGCGGTAGGCGGGCAGGACGGAGAAATAGTCCAGCTGGCTCACTTCACAGCCCATAGGCTGCACCATCAGCAGATAGGACACCAGCGTCTCCCCCTCGAACACGCCCCAGGTGTGGGCCATTCCGACGGCTTCACTGTTTAGTATCATGCTCAGGGGTTTCAGCTCGCTGGGCGGGAAGTCGCGGCGCATCTCGTCCAGATACACCCGCGTCAGCTCGTCGGCGGTGAGTTTCTTCCACGTAAAGGTCTGGGGCTTCATATCAAAATTCCTTTCCGATAAAAATACCGCCGGGCCGGGCGCAGCGGCCCGTTCCCGGCGGTGTTCGAGAAGTTATTTTCGTAAGAAAACGGCTTCTTCGTTACAGCTGCTTGCTCAGGGCATCGTACACAGCCTGCACATCGCCCTTGATGACCACCTGGCAGGCGTTCTTGGCCGGGCGGATGACGCCCTCTGCGCCTGCGGCCTTGGCAGCGGCCTCGTCCACGGAGGCGTAGCTGTGCACCTCAAAGCGGAGGCGGGTGGCGCAGTAGTCCGCCTTGACGATATTGTCCTTGCCGCCGAGGGCTTTCAGGATGCCGGAGGCCAGTGCCTCGCTCTCGGCAGAGCTCATGCTGGGCGTCTCGGCCCCGCCGTTCTTATGGTTGTGATAATACTTGCGTCCAAAATAGAAGCAGGCCATGGCCACCATGGCGAGAACGATCTTGAACGGCAGCGTGATCGGAAGGAATGTGACGATGAGCGCGATGACGATAGCGGCGATCCAGCTGTAAATATCCATTCCCAAAAACATACGATAATTCCTCCTTTGGGGAACGATGCGGCGGGCGCTTCCGGCAGGAAGCCGCCCGGACCCAGTCCGGGTACAACACCATATTAACATACTGCCGGGAAAAAAGAAAGCCTTTTCGGGCATCTTTCGGCCCGAGAGCTTGCATCCCGGGCCGGAATCGGGTACTATAAAGGCAGTATATCCCCAATACACGGAAGGAGCATCCTTATGGAATGGACTGATATTCGCCTGACCGTATCCAAAGCCGACGCCGAGGCCGCCGAGGCCGTGGCCACCATGATCGCGGAGGGCGGCATTTATATCGAAGACTACAGCGACATCGAGGAGCAGGTGGAGCAGATCGCCCACGTGGACCTCATCGAGCAGGAGCTGCTGGACAAGCCCCGGGACACCGTCATCATCCACATGTACCTCGAGCCGGGCGCTTCGCCGGTGGAGACGCTGGCCCTCATCGCGGCCCGGATGGAGGCTGCAGGCATCCCCTACACCTCTGAGACCGAGGGCGTGGAGCAGGAGGACTGGCAGAACGGCTGGCGCAAGTATTACCACCCCTTGGAGATCGGCAAACGGCTGGCGGTGGTGCCCTCGTGGCAGCAGTACGACACCGACCGGGTAAAGCTGATCCTTGACCCGGGCCTTGCCTTCGGCACCGGCGGCCACGAGACCACCAGCCTGTGCATGGAAGCGCTGGACGAGCGGGTGACCGGCGGCGAGCGGGTGCTGGACATCGGCACCGGCAGCGGCATCCTTGCCATTGCGGCGCTGAAGCTGGGCGCTGCTGTGGCCGAGGGCGTGGACATCGACCCTGTGGCCGTACGCACCGCAGGCGAGAACGCCGCGTTGAACGGCGTGCAGGACAAGCTGACCGTGCTGGTGGGCGACCTTTCCGATAAGGCCAGCGGCAAATACGATATCATCACGGCCAACATCGTGGCCAACGCCATCCTGTCTCTGGCTCCTGCCGTGCCGGGCCTGATGGCGGAGGGTGCCACCTTTATTGCCAGCGGCATCATCGACAGCCGCAAGGACGAAGTGATCGCCGGGCTGGAAAAGGCCGGCCTTGCCGTTGTGGAAGTGAAGGAGAAGCGCGGCTGGGAGTGCATCGTCTGCAAGAAAGCGTAATTACAGAAGCTTTCATGATTTCTTTCAGCTGGCTTGCCCTCTCCGTCGCTTTGGCAAAACCGGAAAGTCTGCCGCACTGCCAAAAGCCTCCCTCCATGAGAAAGACTTCCCCCGGTCGGGGGAAGATGCCACGCAAGTGACAAAAAGGGGAGCAGTGGCAAGCCCGTCAGGGCTTGACGGAAGGAGTCCGTAACTGAAATACTCCTTCAGCCGCACTTCGTGCGCCAGCTCCCTCAAAGAGGGAGCCTTTGGCAAAACCGTAAACTTTGCCGCCATGCCAAGGGCTCTCCCCTTGGGAGAGCTGGCGCGTTAGCGACTGAGAGGGCGAGGACGTTTAAGGAGAACCACTATGCCGCACCGTTATTTTACCACCGAGATCTCTGACGGCACCGCCACCCTGCGCGGGGCCGATGCCCACCATCTTGCCCGTGTGATGCGCGCAAGGCTGGGCGATACTGTCATTCTATGCGACGGCAATGCCGTGGAATACACCGCCACCATCACCGGCTTTGGCGATGAGTGTGTGGAGTTCCGGGTGGAGCCGGGCTATCCCAGCGCCGCCGAACCCAGCGTGGAGGTCACTCTGCTGGCCGGCTACCCCAAGCAGGACAAGCTGGAGCAGATCATCAAGCACGGCGTGGAGCTGGGCGCAGCCCACATCGTGCCCTTCTTCAGCCGGTATTGCGTGGCGGCCCCCAAAAAAGAGGAGCAGAAGAACGAGCGCTACAACCGCATTGCAGCGGAAGCCGCCAAGCAGTGCGGCCGCGGTGTTCTGCCGGATGTGGCCCTGCCGCTGGCAAACTTCGGGACCGTGTGCCGCACCTTTGCACAGTACGACCTTGTGCTGTTCTGCTACGAGTGCGGCGGCGCGCCCCTGCGCGACTTGCTGGCCGCAGCAAAGCCCGCCGATGGTGAAAAGCTGAAAATTGCCATCGTGACTGGTGCCGAGGGCGGCTTTGCCGCCGAGGAAGCCGAGATGGCCGCAAAGGCCGGTGCCAGAACGGTGGGCCTTGGCCCCCGCATCCTGCGGTGCGAGACCGCCCCGCTGGCCGTGCTTGCTTCGGTAATGACCCTGACGGGGAATCTGGAATAACAAAAAAGCAGCTGCGTTGCAGCTGCTTTTTTGTTATTTTCAGGGTTTATGTCTCTGCTTCCAGCAGAGCTTTCTTCACGTTCAAAAGGTTCTGCGGGCTCACCGAGAAGCTGCGCAGGCCCAGCTGCAAGTACTGCACCGTGTTGGCCGGGTTGCCCACCGCAAGGCCGCAGATGGTCACCGGCACATTGCGCACCTTTGCGGCATCCAGCACCATAGTGATAAGCTTTTTCATGGCCTTGCTGGCCGGGCGGTAGTAGTGCTCCGCGCTGGCAAGCTCCCGGTCGGCGGCGTGGGTATACTGGGTCAGGTCGTTGGTGCCGACCACAAGAAAATCGACCCCGTGCTCTACAAATTCCTCAGCGGTCAGGCAGGCAGCGGGTACGCTGAGCATCACGCCGAACTTTGTATCTTCGTTGAACGCCACGCCGCGCTCCCGCAGGTGCTCGCGGCAGCGCTCCACCACACGCATGGCTGCGTCCCAGTCCTCCACATTCGTCACCATGGGGAACATCACCCGCAGCGGGCCGCGGGCGGCGGCGCGCAGCAGCGCACAGAGCTGCGTCTCGAACTGGTGGGGCTGGCGCAGACTGTTGCGGATGCCCCGCAGGCCAAGCTTGGAAGACTGCAGGCCCTGATAGGCGTCGGAAATGGTACGGTCTGAGCCAAAGTCGAAGGTGCGCACCGTTACCGGGCAGCCCTTGGCGGCAGCAAGACAGGAGCAGTAGAAGAAATACTGTTCCTGCTCATCGAGGATGCGGCCCGGCAGCATCATGTAGCCGGTGCGCAGTAGGCCCACGCCCTGTGCGCCGGACTGCATGGCCGTGTCGATGTCCTCCGGCCCAAAGCAGTTGGCCAGCAGCTCAAAGGGCTTGCCGTCCTTTGTCCTGCTGGGCAGAGCATGCAGCTGCCCCATCTCTTCGTTCTCCCGCTGCAGCTCGCAGATGCGGGTCTCGGCCTGCTGGCGGGCGGCAGCGTCCGGGTCCAGCGTGCACTGGCCCCCGGTGGCATCCAGAATCACGGTGCGGCCGTCGCAGTCGTCCAGAAAATCCCGGCCCACCTGCACGATGCCCGGGATATTCATTGCCCGGGCAATGATGGCCGCGTGGCTCTGGCCGCTGCCCTCTGCCGTGATGATGCCTAAAATCATGCCGGAGGGCACGCTGAACAGGTCGGTGGGCATCAGCCGCTCTGCGGCAAGGATCACCGGGTGATCCAGCGCCAGCCACATGCGGGGGCGGTTGGTGATGATGTTGATGACCCGGCGGCTTGCGTCGAGGATATCCACACTGCGCAGCTGCATGTAAGGGTTGTCCTTCATGTTGGCCAGCTGGTCGGCGTAGCGCTGGCCCACCTGATTCATAGCCGCTGCCGCGCCAATGCCTGCATTGATGCAGAAGCGCACCTCGTTCATCATGCCCTCGTCGTCCAGCATCATGCTCTGGAACTGGAAGATGGCCTGCTCGCTGGGTGCGGCACGGTCTGCCATGGATTCCAGCTCGTCCTGCGCCGTGCGGATGGCATCGGTGAGCAGCTGCAGCTCCCGGGACGGTTTAAAGGGGCCCACGGTCGTGGTCTCCACATGGTGCTCCAGACGGCTCACCTGCCCCAGCACAAGGCCGGGAGAAGCGCAGGAACCTTTATACACTTTCATGTTCGGTCACCTCCGGCAAAAGCTCGGCTTCCGGCGTGGTCAGGGTGCGCCAGACCAGCGCCTGCAAAAAGGTATTGGGCAGCAGCGCGGCCAGTGCGGCCCGCGCCGCATCGGCATTGCCCTCAAACAGCGGTGCAAAGCTCTGCATCCGTGCCTGATCGCACTTTGCAAGGAATGCATCGCACAAAGTATGGGTGGTGTAGTAATGGGCCGGGTCCACACCGGCATCTTCCGCGGCGGCTTCCAGCGGGGCAAGGTCGGCATCCTTCATCTTGGCCAGCAGCAGGGCCGCATCCGCCGTCAGGGTGACCGGGTATTTCTCCCGCACGGCCTTTTGCACCCGCTCAAATTTTGCGTGGAACGCAGCAGCGTCCGCGCAGCTCTGGGCATCACAGGAGACAGCATAGGCACACCCCCGCAGATATCCCATAGCGCGGCGGGTATCATAGTAGCCCAGCTCGATGTTGCGGCGGGCGGTGTCGGGGTCAAAGTGCAGGATATCGCCCAGCTCCCAGTAGCTGCGCACCATCACGGTGGGCAGGCCGGTGAGGTTGGGGCGGGTGATGCCCACGCCTTCCAGATCGACGCACACCAGTTCATCCGCGCCCATGCGTTTGGCAAGGCCGGTGGGCATGTTGTCGCTGTAGCCGCCATCCAGAAACTTGACCCCGTCGATCTCCCGCGCACGCAGCGCCGGGAAGCAGGCAGCGGAGGCCATCAGGTAGTCCTTGACCTTTCCTGCCGGGATCTCGTCCAGCGTCAGCTCCCGAGGCTTTAAGCCCCGCTGCTCCACCGTGACAAGGCCGAAGCGGATGGGAGCCGCGCGCAGGGCATCCTCGTCCAGCACCCGCTCCACGATCTCTTCCAGCGGGGTCACATCCATGCCGCCGGCTTTCACCACGCTGCGCAGGAACTGGTGCAGGGCCGAAAGGTCGGCATCCTCCTCCGGCAGCTCCATCACATCCTTGCTGCGGATGGCCAGCCACATATCGCGGGCCGTCTCGTACTGGTCCAGCACGAACATGGCACCGTTCAGGCTGCCAACGCTGGTGCCGGTAATGATCTGCGGGTGCCAGTCCAGCTCCATCAGCGCGCGCCACACACCCACCTGATAGCTGCCCCTGGCTCCGCCGCCCGCCAGCACCAGAGCTTTGCACGGAGCACTGCGTTCATCCATTGCCTCCGCCTCCTTTGATTGGTTCCGGTTTTGTTCAGATTATAGCATATTTCCAGAGAAATTTCTTCCGTTTTTTGTAAATTGATGCCTTTCTCCCGGCAAAGAAACATGGTATACTTGTCAGGATTTCAAAAGGAGGCATTCTCATGCACTGCAAGCAATGGATCTTTGATATGGACGGCACCCTGACCGACAGCATGACCGTGGTGTGGGAGGGTGCCCCCGACGCACTGCTGCGCCGCTATGGCCGCACCCCGCGGGGGGATCTGCGCGCCACACTGCTGAACATGGGAATGCAGGAGGGCGCACAGTATCTGATCCGGGAGTACGGCCTGCCGCTGACCGAGGAAAGCTATTTTTCCGTGATGCGCGAGGTGATCGCCGAATTGTACGAGACCGTGGAGCTGAAACCCGGCGTGCGCACGATGCTGGCAAAGCTGCAGGCCGAGGGCGCACGCATGTGCATCTGCTCCAACACCTGGGCCGAACAGTGCCGCACCGTGCTTACCCGGCTGGGCATCGCGCAGTATTTCTCCTTCATCGTGGAAGCGCAGGGCGTGCTGCACAAAAGCCGCCCAGAGGTGTTCTTTGAGTGCATGAGCCGTCTGGGCGGTGCAGACCCCGCCGCCTGTGCCGTGTGCGAGGATGCCGTATACGCCGCCGCCACCGCCCACAAGGCCGGGTATTACGTCATTGGCATCGCAGACCGCACCTCTGCCGCCGACGAGCCGGAGATGCGCCGCATCTGCAGCCAGTTCGTGCCCCGGTGGGATATGCTGGACTGGACACGTGTGTAAGAAAAAAGGGCCGCAGCGTGCGGTTCTTTTCTTTATCTGATCCTTCTTTGCTCTTGCATTTTGTGCGCAAGAAGAGTATGATATTATAAATAGGACTGCCCCAAGGGGGAAGTGTCCTCATTTGTGAGAATACACTCTGTGATTTTTAATATAAAGGTATAATATCCGTAAAGAGGAGACCTTCCGTCATGAACAACCCACTCGTCAGCATTATCGTGCCTGTGTACAACGTGCAGAATAGTGTTGCCCGCTGTCTGGAGAGCATTTGTGCCCAGACATGGAAGAATATCGAGGTCATTCTGGTCAACGACGGGTCCCGGGACGAAAGCTTTTCCATCTGTGAGCAATTCCGTGAAAAGGACCCCCGCATCGTTCTGGTGGACAAATCCAATTCCGGTGTGTCGGAGACCCGCAACTGCGGCATGTCCCTTGCAAGGGGCAAGTATGTGCAGTTTGTGGACAGCGACGATTATCTCGACCCTGATTTTACCGAGCGGCTGGTGACTGCTGCCGAAGCGAACAACGCCGATCTGGTCATTGCACCTTACTGGATGGTGATTCCCGCCAACTCTTCCAAGGCCACGCAGGCACTGGAAAACCTGCAGGAGAACCTTGGCATCGATGCCGAGAAAAAGCCCGATGATATCCGTGAATACGGCTTCCTGCCCGAGGGCATCTACGACCGCGATACCTTTGCCCTGCGCCTGATGGAGAAGCCCGCATCCTTCTTCTACAGCGTGCTGTGGAACAAGCTCTACCGTCAGGATATTCTGGCAGACCATCATCTTCAGTTCACCAGCGAGGTGCGCTGGGCCGAAGACCTGGTTTTCAATCTGGAATACATTTTGTACGCCAATGTTTTCGTATCCATTTCCAAAGCGGGCTACCACTATGTGCAGAACCCCCAGAGCATCTGCCACACCCAGATCAATCTGGCTTCCATCGTGCAGAACAAACTGCAGGTGTTCCGCTATTACAAGGAGCTGTACACAAAGCTGGGCCTGTACGATCAGGTGCAGCCGCAGCTGTATAAATTCCTGACCGCGTTCTCCGAGAACGCCTATCCCTCCGGTTCTCCCCAGAAGATCATCATGGACATGGCCAACCGCTGGGGCTTTGGTGTTCTGGATGCTTCCGACAAGGAAAAGAAACACAAAACCGAACCCGATGCCTGATCTCCGGGCACGAAAAAAGAGCCGTGAAAGCGGCTCTTTTTTGTTTACCATTTTACCGGTCGATCCAGCTGCGGAAGGCTTCGCGCACTGCACCCTCCCGTCCGCGCGGGATGGGGATGCGCGCACCGCTGCACATCTGCAGCTCGCCCGCCGTCAGCAGCTGTGCCGCCGCCAGATTGACCACATAGGAGCGGTGCGGCTGCAAAAAACGCCCGTCTTCCAGCAGCGGCTTTGCTACCTCGGCAAAGGACACCCGCAGCGAAAGGGACACCACATCCTCGCCGCTGAGCAGATGGAAGTGCACCACATGGTGGGTGCACTCCAGATATTCGATCTGCGCATAGGCCAGCGCCCGCAGGCCTTCGGCGGTGGCAACGGTCATTGCCGGGCCGTACTCCGGCTCGGTGGCGCGGGCAAGCAGGGCCGAAAGCTCCTGCTGGTGCACCGGCAGAAGCAGATACTGCATGGCATCCACCCGGAAAGCGCTGTAGGCGTGGGCCGGTGTGCGGGCCGCAAAGGCCAGCGGAGCCCTGCGGCCCCGGCGGCGCAGCTCCGCAGCCGCCGAAAGCCCTGCCGGGGCCGCTACAGCGCCCAGCTCGATGAGATACAGGTCAAACCGTTCTCCCTCGGTGTCCCGGCGCAGCAGCGCAGCTGCATCCGGCAGCTGCTGCACGATGCACGCATCCTGCCGCCGGGCAAAATATTCCATGCACTGGCGTTCCAGCCCGCTGCGCAAGGCCGCGTCCGGGCTGCATACCGCAATGTGAAATACCATCTCACATTCTCCTTTCCGCCAGCCGCCCGCCTTGATTTTTGCGCAGGGCTGGAGTATGATAAATAAAACTTTGCTGCATCGAAAAAAGAAAAAACGGAGGGACCCGCCATGCCGCAGCCGCTTGTCAGCGTTATTGTGCCCGCCTATAACGCGGCGGGCTTCATCTCCCGCTGTGTGGAGAGCATCACATCCCAGAGCTACCCGGAGCTTGAGATCCTTCTGCTGAACGACGGCTCCACCGATGACACCCTTGCTGTCTGCCGGAAGCTTGCTGCCGCCGACAGCCGCATCCGTGTGGTGGACAAGCCCAACACCGGCGCAGCAGACACCCGCAGCTGCGGCCTTGCCCTTGCCCACGGCGAATACATCCAGTTTGTGGACAGCGACGATCACCTGCTGCCGGGCTGCACCGCAAACCTGGTGGCTGCTATGCAGCGCAGCCATGCCGACCTTGTGCTGGCTCCCTACCGGATGATGGTGCCCCGCAAGGATGGCGGCTATGACACCCGGGAGTACAGCCTGCTGCCCGCCGGGGTGTACAACAAGGTGGATTACCTGTGGCAGCTCACCGGCAATGCCGCTGCCTTTTACTACGGCGTGCTCTGGAACAAGCTCTACCGCCGGGATCTCATCCAGATGGCGCACATCCGGTTCGAGCATGTGGTATACGCCGAGGACCAGCTGTTCAACACCCGGTATCTGCAGGTGGCACAGCGGTTTGCCGCCATCGACGAAGCCGCCTACTGCTACATCCAGAACCCGCAGAGCGTATGCCATACGCAGGTGAGCGCGGCGGACATGCTGCGCCACCGCAGCCGGATGTACCACACCTACAAGGAACTGTGCATCCAGCTGGGCGTGTACGATAAATTCCGCCTGCGGCTGCACGGCATCTATCTGAGCCTGTTTGAAAGCCCTCTGCCCAACGGCCCGGTGCAGAAGCTTTCCGACGCATTTGCCCGCACCCACAGCCGCATCTGAGAAAAGGAGAACCTATGGAATTTCCCCTTGTAAGCATCATCGTGCCCATGTACAACACTGCCGGGTGCATTGCCCGCTGTGTCAAAAGCATCTGCGTCCAGACTTATAAAAGCATTGAGATCTTGCTGCTGAACGATGGCTCCACCGACGACACCCTTGCCGTCTGCCGCGCCCTTGCCGCCAGCGACCACCGCATTGCACTGGTGGATAAAACCAACACCGGCGCAGCGGATACCCGCAATCAGGGCATTGCGCTGGCCCACGGCAAATACATCCAGTTTGTGGACAGCGACGACTGGCTGGCCCCCGATTTTACGGAAAAGCTGGTCTCCGCCGCCGAGGCCCACACCGCCGATCTTGTGATCGCGCCCTTCTGGATGGTGTACCCGGAAAACTATGTGGAGCACATTCGCCCATGGGAAAAGGCGCTGCAGCATGTGCTCCAGCGCAATCCGCCCCGCACCCGGGCCTATGGCTATCTGCCTGCCGGGGTGTACACCGGACAGGAATACGCAAAGCATCTGATCCAGAAGCCAAACACCTTCTACTATGGCAGCCCCTGCAACAAGTTCTACCGCCGTGACCTCCTGCGGAAGCACAGCCTCCATTTCCGCAAAGAATTGTTTGCGGAGGATCAGCTGTTCAACACCGAATATCTGCGCTATGTGCGCACCGCCGTTTCCATCCCGGACATCGGCTATTACTACCTGCAGAACAGCCAGAGCGTCTCCCACTCCAGAGTGACCACCGCCGACATCCTTTCGCTGCGGCGGCGGGTGATGCTCCTGTACCGGGACATCTACACCGAACTTGGTATCTACCCGGAAACGCGGGCGGCCATCCTGCGTTCGCCCTTTGGTGAAAACGAGTTCACTCTTCCGCCGCTGGACACCCCACAGACGCACTGCTGCAAGCTGTGACCCTATAAAAAGCACCCGGCTGCCGCCGAGAGCCGCTCTGGCTCCTGCACGGCTCCGGGTGTTTTTGCGCTTTCTCAGCAGCCGATGGCGGCACACTTCTCCGCCAGCCAGCTGCGCTCTTCGTCGTTCAGGTGCGGTGCCAGCTTTGCAAACACCTGACGGTGGTAATCGTTCAGCCATGCGATCTCGTCCTTATCCAGCACACCGGGCAGGATGGGAGAGGTGGCAATGGGCACGAACATCAGCGGTTCAAAACCAAGGAAGGTACCGTACTGGTTATCGGCCTTGTGCACGCACACCAGCTCGTTCTCGATGCGGATCCCAACAAGGTCAGTCTCGTAAACGCCCGGCTCGTCGGTGACCACCATGCCGGGACGCATCCGGGTGGTGTTGCGGCTGTTCAGGGCATGGGGGCCCTCGTGCACATTGCCCACAAAGCTGACGCTGTGACCGGTGCCGCAGCGGTAGTTGATGAGGTGCCGCCACAGCGGTTCCCGGGCAATGGTGTCGATCATCTTACACTCGCAGTAATCCAGCCAGACGGCCTTGGCAAGGTCGATGTGGCTCTGCAGAGTCCATGTGTAGAAGCGCTTTTCGTCCTCGGTCAGCGGGCCAAGCGGGTAGGTGCGGGTGATGTCGGTGGTGCCGTCCATGTAGGTGGCACCGCTGTCCACCAGCAGAAAGCCCTTCTTTTCCAGCACAGCGTGATCTTCCGGGGTGGCGTGGTAGTGCATCATGGCTGCGTTGCCGCCGTAGGCCGCAATGGTGCCAAAGCTTTCCACAAGGAATTTATCGTCCGCGCTGCGGTACTTGTGCAGAATTTCATCCACCGTCAGCTCGGTCAGGGTCTCACCGGCAGCAAGGCGGCTTTCCAGCTCGATCTGGAACCGCACCATGGCCACAGCGTCCCGGATATGGGCCTGCTTTGTGTGGGCAAGCTCCGTTTCGTTCTTCACGCCCTTCATCATCAGCAGCGGGTCGGTGCCGTCCTTCACGGTGAGGGCAGGGTTCTGCTCCAGCACCTGATACACGGCGTAGTTCACCGTGGAGCACTCGGCCAGCACGGTCTGGGGTTCCGTCTCAGCAGCGAGGAACTTCAGCACATCGTCGTACTCCGCCAGCGTGATGCCGTTGGCTTCCAGCTCTGCCTTTGCCTCCGGGGTGACGCGGGCTGTGTTGATGAAGAGTACCGCGCGGCTGGGGGTCACATAGCAGTAGGCCATGGCATAGGGAGTGCACTCAATGTCCATGGCGCGCAGGTTCAAAAGCCATGCCAGATTATCCAGCTTGCCCACAAACTGAGCGGTGCAGCCCAGCTCCTTGAGCTTGCTGCGCAGTTGATCCAGCTTTTCCGCCGGGGAGAAGCCCGCATATTCCTTCGGCAGGATCCACGCTGGGGTATCCGGCAGGGCAGGGCGGCCCTCTGTCCACAGCTCGTCCTCAAGGTTCAGGGTCTTGATGGAAGCGCCCTTCTTTTCCAGTGCCTTTTTCAGGTCGTTCACGAGGGCCGTGCTGGCGGTCAGGCCGCACAGGCCCAGTGCTTCGCCCACATTCAGGGCATTTGCGCAGTATTCCTCCACGGTGGGCACGCCGGGTTCCCCCATGCGCTGCAGCTTGATCTCGGTACCCGCAATTTCCTTCTCGGCCTGCACAAAATAACGGCCGTCGGCCCACAGGGCGCTCTCGGTGCGGGTGACCACGAAGTTGGAGTTCTCGCCGTGGAACCCGGAGAACCAGGTCAGGCTGGTGTAATGGCAGGGCAGGTATTCGCTGGCGTGGGGATCACCCACAGGGATCAGATAAACGGCCACGCCGTTTGCAGCCATGGCGGCACGCAGCGCGGCAAGGCGCTCTGGAACGGTATTCATACTCATATGATTTGCTTCCTTTTCTCTCACCGGAAAGCCCGGCAGCGGTGCATTTCTGTTTGGCCTTATTGTATCATTCCGGGAAAAAGATTGCAATGCAGGGGCAGGACGGTTTGGAATGACCTCCGCTGCCGGAGAGCATCCTCGCCCTCTCAGTCTCGCATTCGCTCGACAGCTCCCCCAAAGTGGGAGCCTTTGGCAGTCCATGCAAAGTATATCATTATGCCAAGGCCTCTCCCTTTGGGAGAGGTGTCACCGTAGGTGACGGAGAGGGCGAGCCCGCTGAAGAAGAGAACATTTTTCGCCTTTTCCCCGAAAACGCAACTTTCTTGCAAAAAAAGTTACAATTTTTTCTTGAAAAAGGCCGTTTTCCCATTGACAGCCTTGTTATAATAGGAGTGTAAGATTTTTGAGCCAGCACTCTGCGGCTCTGTGTGCTATTCAAAGAAAGAGGCAATTGAATCATGACCAAAATCGATATTTTCTCCGGCTTCCTTGGTGCCGGTAAAACTACCCTGATCAAAAAGCTCATCAAAGAGGCCTTTGCCGGCCAGCAGGTGGTGCTGATCGAGAACGAGTTCGGCGAGATCGGCATTGACGGCGGCTTTCTGAAGGAAAGCGGCATCCAGATCAACGAGCTGAACGCCGGCTGCATCTGCTGCTCTCTGGTGGGCGACTTCCGCACCGCCCTGCAGCAGGTGGTGGAGCAGTACCACCCCGACCGCATCGTCATCGAGCCCTCCGGCGTGGGCAAGCTCTCCGATGTGACCCGCGCTGTGGAAGGCGTGGCCGAGCATCTGGATGTGCAGCTGAACAGCTTTGTCACCGTGGCCGATGTGAACAAGGTGAAGATGTATATGAAGAACTTCGGCGAGTTCTACGACGACCAGATCAGCCACGCAAGCTGCATCCTGCTCAGCCGCACCCAGACCGCCAGCGAAGAGAAGATCGCCGCTGCGGTCGCCATGCTGCGCGAGAAGAACCCCACCGCTACCATCGTGACCACCGCATGGGACGAGCTGACCGGTGAGCAGATCCTGAAAGCCATGTCCACCAAGGACGACTTCAAGGCAGAGCTGATCGCCATGGCTGCAAAGGCCAACGAAGAGCACGCCCACGAGGACGAAGAAGAGCATCACCACCACCATCACCACGATGACGAGAACGGTGTGTGCAGCTGCGGCCATCATCACGACCACGATGATGATGACGACGAGGACGAGCACGAGCATCATCACGATCACGATGAGGATGATGACCACGATGAGCATGAGCACCATCATCACGATCATGACGACCATGACCATTGCTGCTGCGGCCACCATCACGACCACGATGATGACGATGACGAGGACGAGCACGAGCACGAGCATCATCACGACCATGACGGCCACTGCTGCTGCGGCCATCACCACCATCATGACCACGACGCCGACGAGGTGTTCACCAGCTGGGGTGTCGAGACGGCCCGCAAATTCACCAAGGCAGAAGTGGAGCACGCCCTCACCGAGCTGGATACCGGCAATTACGGCATGATCCTGCGCAGCAAGGGCATCGTGAACGGCGGCGCAGACGGCTGGCTGGAGTTCGACTATGTGCCCGGCGAGTGGGAAGTGCGTGCCCGCGGTGCAGATGTGGGCGGCAAGCTGGTCGTGATCGGCTCCAAGCTGAACGAAAAGGCCATTGCAGAGCTGTTCGGCTGCTGAACTCCTTCAGTCAAACCCTAACGGGTTTGCCAGCTCCCTCAGAGAGGGAGCCTGATTGGATAATGATTTTTTAAGGAGAAACCATTCCTATGGCAAAAGAAATTCCGGTCTACCTGTTTGTGGGCTTTCTGGAAAGCGGCAAGACCAAATTCATTCAGGAGACCTTTGAAGACCCCAACTTCGACTCCGGCGACAAGACCCTGCTGCTGATCTGCGAGGAGGGCGAAGAGGAGTACAACGAGAAGAAGTTCGCCTTTCCCGGTGTGACCGTCAAGGTGCTGGAGGACAAGGCCGAGCTGAACCCGCAGAATCTGCTCAAGCTGGAAAAGGAATCCGGTGCAGGCCGCGTGGTCATTGAGTACAACGGCATGTGGCTGCTGCAGGATCTGGCCGAGGCTCTGCCCGAGAGCTGGATCGTGTACCAGTGCATCGCCACCGCCGACGGCACCACCGCCCTGACCTACGCCCGCGACAACTCCATGCGCAGCCTGCTGCTGGACAAGATCGCCCGCAGCGAGCTGATCGTGTTCAACCGCGCTGAGGCCGTGAACAACGATGCCGCCCGTCAGGAGCTGCACAAGCTGGTGCGTCAGGCTTCCCGCAAGTGCGATATCGCCTACGAGTTTGCCGACGGCAGCGTGGCCTACGACGATATCCCTGATCCGCTGCCCTTTGACATCAACGCGGACATCATCGACATTCCGGATGACGATTTCGGCATCTGGTACATGGACTGTCAGGACGAGCCCCAGAAGTATACCGGCAAAACGGTCAAATTCCTTGCACAGGTGTGCCAGACCAATCGTGCCGGCAAGAACAGCTTCGTGCCGGGCCGTTTCGCCATGACCTGCTGCGTGCAGGACATCCAGTTCGTTGGCTTCCCCTGCAGCTACGATGGCTACAAGGCGCTGGAGCAGCGCGCATGGGTGCGGGTGACCGCAAAGGTAGGCTACAAGTTCCATAACATCTACCGCGGCAAAGGCCCGGTGCTCACCGCCATTTCGGTGGAGCCTGCCGAAAAGCCGCTGAACGATGTGGTAACATTCTCTTGATCTGATCTTTCAAGGAGGTCCCGGCATGAAAACACTGTTTCGTATCCTTGGCACGGCCGCTGCTGTGGCCGTTACCGGTGCTGCCATTGTGGCACTGGACAAGATCCTGAACCAGAAAGACCCGCTCCATGTGGAGGAAGTAGAGTTCCCGGAGGACGCCGAGCAGAACGCTGAGGAAGCCGCCAAGACTGCCGAAGCCTACGCCGAAGCGGAAACCAAAGCCTCCGATGCTGCCAACGAAAAGGCTGCAGAAGAAGCTGCGCCGGAAGCTCCTGCCGAAGAAGCGGCAGCTGCTGCCCAGCCCGCCGAAGAAGCCTCTGCCCCGGCGGCACCCGCAGAGGGCTGTGAGAAGCCGGTGTTCGACCCGGAAGCTCCCAACCAGAACCCTGTGGAAGCAGGCCCCGCCGTTGCTCCCAAAGACGAGAGCGGAAAATTCGACCCCACCAAGATCGCCGAAGCCAGTGACTTTGGCGACTGGGAAGAACAGGGCTGCAAAGGATAACCTATGACCCAAAAAGGGACGATGTGATGTTCACATCGCCCCTTTTTTGTTATTCTCCTCTTGCCAGCTGCTGCAGCTTTTTCCTGTCCAGCACCTGCACGCCGCCCCGGAACAGCCGCACCCAGCCCTCCTGCGCAAAGTATTTCAGCATCCGGCTCACCACCTCGCGGGCAGACCCCATGTATTTTGCCATCTGGTCGTGGGTCATGCGCACCTCGTCGCCGCCGGTCTTGGCCAGCTCATCGGTAAGAAAAATGGCAAGCCTGCGGTCTGCGCTCATGAACAGCACCTGCTGCATGGTCCACATGCTGTCGGAAAAGCGCTCCGCCGTCATCTGATAGGCGTAGCAGCGCACATGCACATTCTGCTGCATCAGCCTGCGGAAAACGCCCGCGCTGATGCAGTAGGCCTCGGTGTCCTCTTCGGCATCAATATACAGGTCGATGTTCACCGAGTCCATCACGCAGGAGGCCGACAGGATGCACACCTCCCCGCCGAACAGGCGGTAGAGCGTCACGTCCCGCCCGTCCTCCGAGAGCAGGTAGGCCCGCAGCTGGCCCGAGCGCAGCAGCAGAATGCCCACACAGCTTTCCAGCGGGCTGTGCACCCTTGCCCCCTTTGCGTAGTGCACCGGCCGGGTGTAGCGGCAGAGCATGTCCTGTTCGTCGGGTGTCAGGTCGTTCCAGAAGGGAAAACCTTTGGCCAGACAATCGCGGTGTTCCTTTGTTGTTTCCGACATTGCTTTTCATCCTTTCCGCAGGGCCTTAGCGGCTTCAGTGCCCGCCTGCGCGCCCTCATACACGGCCTTTGCCACCTGCAGAAGGCCCCCGGTGCAGTCGCCCGCCGCATACAGGCCGGGCACGGTGGTCTGCATTTTTTTGTCCACCACGATGCGGTTCCCGTCCACCTCTGCGCCGATTTTCCTAGCCAGTGCGGTGCTGCCCGCCACGCCCAGTGCCACAAATACACCGCTGACAGGCAGCTGCACACCGCCGGACAGCTGCACGCCGGTGACAACGGTTTCGCCCAGAACAGCCTCCACCGCCTGCGGATAGACTGTGACCTCCGGCGGGAAGTCCGCCGTCAGCGGTGCGCCGTTGGTCAGCAGAGCAACGCTTTTTGCCACCGGCAGCAGGGCCTGCACCTCGTGCAGGGCATACTCGCCGCTGCCCAGCACCGCCACGTCCTTTCCACGGTAGAAAAAAGCGTCGCAGGCGGCACAATAGCTCACGCCGTGCCCCTCCAGCCCGGCAAGGCCCGGAATGCGCGGCACCGCCCGGGATGCACCCGTGGCAAGGATCACAGCGTCCGCCGGGTAATTTTTATCCACTGTTTCTACGGTGAGTTTATCCGTATAGGTCAGGCCCACGGCTTCGGCTGTGACGAATCTCACACCAAGGCGCTTTGCATTCTCGATGCTGCGGCGTTCCAGTTCCGCACCGGAGACCGGCTCGGCAAAGCCGTAATAGTTTTCAATTTTTTCGGCGCGGTGCAGCGCACCGGGGCCTTTGGTGAGCACCGTGGTATCCACCCCGGCGCGGACAGCGTACAGCGCGGCGGAAATGCCTGCCGGGCCGGAACCGATAATCACAATCTTGGGCATAACATTCTCCTTTTATCATTTTCTTTAGTATACACCAAATTCCCCCAAACTTCTGTGACCGGGTCGCAAAAATTGCGCTTTGCGGCGGCTGGCCGCTTTTCAAGCGGAAAAGAGTATGTTATACTGTTTCAGTCATCTGAATTTTCTGCCACGGAGGCTTATTTTATGACCAAGCAACGTATCCTTTTCATTACCACCGGCGGCACCATTGCCAGCGTACGCACCCAGCAGGGGTTAAAACCCGTGCTTACCAGCGAGGAGCTGCTTGCCCATCTGCCGGAATTGAAAGAACTGTGCTGCCCGAAAACGCTGGCGCTGTGCAGCATTGACAGCACCGACCTTGGGCAGGAGCACTGGCTGATGATGGCACGCGCCATTCAGGAAAACTACGCTTTGTACGACGGCTTTATCATCTGCCACGGCACGGATACGCTGGCGTACTCTGCGGCGGCGCTCTCCTACCTGATTCAGAACGCGGACAAGCCCATCATCCTCACCGGCGCACAGCAGCCCATCTCCAACGAGATCACGGATGCCAAGAAAAACCTGCGGGACAGCGTGGTCTGCGCCATCGACCCGGGCAGCCGGGGCGTAATGGTGGTGTTTGGCGGGCACGTCATTGCGGGCACTCGTGCCAAGAAGAACAAGACCATCAGCTACGACGCCTTTGCCTCAGTCAACTTCCCGGAGCTGGCGCTGGTGCAGGGTGACCGGCTGGTGCGGTACATCCCCTCGCCATGGCCCACCGGCCCGGTGGAGTTCAGCCGTGTGCTGGACCCGAAGGTGTTCCTGCTCAAGCTGACCCCGGGCATGTCCCCGGCGCTCATCCCGGAGATCTTCCGCCTGTACGACTGCGTTATCGTGGAAAGCTTCGGCGTGGGCGGCATTCCGCAGCAGCTGATGGATGCCTTTGCCGAAGGCCTGGGCAACTACGAGACCACCCATAAGGTGCTCATCATGACCACGCAGGTCACCTACGAGGGCAGCGACGTGGGCGTTTACGAGGTGGGCAAGCGGGTGAAGAACCGCTTCCGCTTTCTGGAAGCCCACGATATGACCATCGAGGCCGTAGTGACCAAAAGTATGTGGCTGCTGGCGCAGAACTGCGAAAGCTTTGACCAGCTGCAGCAGCGCTTCTACCGTCAGGTGAACTTTGACACCTTCTACCATTAAATCAGCTATGCAAAAAGGACACGGCATTGCCGTGTCCTTTTTTCTTTCAGAACACCAACTGCACCAGCAGCACATAGCACAGCGTACCGCCCGCGACACTGAGCAGGGTCTCATGCTTCCACTTGTGCAGGCCCACCGTCACCAGCAGGGCGATGGCCTCCGGAATGCCGCGGCTGCCCGCAAAGGGGGTGACGCTTTTCAGGCAGTAGACGATCAGCATACCAAAGATGGCGGCGGGCAGCACCCGGCCCAGATACCGCACCACCTCCGGCGGCTGCTGATCCTTGGAAGAGAACACCACAAAGGGCAGAAAGCGGGTGAGCATGGTGGCGGCGGTGCACACTGCAATGGTCAGGCCCATCTGGACTGTGGTCATGCGCCCACCTCCTCGCCGCTTTTTTCTGCTTCGGTGCCTTCGGCCTTTTCGATCGGTTTACGCAGAGCCAGCAGCAGGATCAGGATGCATCCCATGGAGGGCAGCAAAAAGCTGCTGGAGCCAAAAACCACCAGACACGCCAATGGGGCGGCAAGGCCGATCAGGGCGCTGTAGTGCTGCTCGTCCTTTTCCCACTGGTTGAGAAAGATCACCGTGAACATGGCGGTCATCACAAAGTCCACACCCTCGGTGCTGAAGGGCAGCACCGAGCCCACCACCGCGCCAAGACCGGCACTGGCCACCCAGTAGCACTGATCCAGCAGGGTGATGAAGAACATGAACCAGCCCCTGTCCACCCCTTCCGGCGGCTCGGCCGAACAGGTGATAGAAAAGGTCTCGTCGCTCATGGCAAAGATCATATAAAAGCTGCGCAGGCCGTAGCCCTTGTAGCGTTCCAGCATGGCAAGGCCGTAGAACAGATGCCGCGCCTGGATCATCAGCGCCATCAGAAACGCCGAAAGGGGTGAGAACGCGCTCAGCAGCAGGCTTGCCAGCACAAATTCCAGCGAACCGCCGTACACCACGGTGCCCATGAGCATGGGCATCCACACCGGCAGGCCCAGCGACTGCACATAAATGCCATAGCCCATCCCCAGCACAAAATAGCCCGCCAGCACCGGGATGGTCTGCGGTGCGGCGGCGCGCAGTGCCCGCCATACGGTGCTCTGCCGCCTTGTCAGTTGTTGTTCGGTTACATGTTCCATTGGTCTTTCCCTCAAAATACGATGCCGGTTTCCTCTTTGGCCTCATTGCCGCCGATAAACCTATTCTCTCGATATGAATATGTCTGTATTATAACAGGTCTCACGGCTTTTGCAAGGGCAGCGACCCTGCTGCCATGGAAACCAGTTTTCCGCATGAAGGCTTTCCCCGGAAGGGGTGAAGGCTTTCGCTCCGGGTCAAGCTGTATAAATTGATTTTCGCACCCCACTGTTTTTGGCAGAACGACAGATTTTTTCTTTAAATTTTATGCAATTTTTAACGGATACAAAGTGACTCGCGGTCAGCACTTTATTATTTTAATGCAGTAAAGGTTCTTTGCAGGATCCTGTTCCTGAAATATCCCTAAATGCCGTTTGTGCTTTCGTCATACTCATTTGACAGATGCCGTCTTTTCCGGTATCCTGTCCGTATCGCAAGGACGGCGGGCCGAAAACGCCCGCCTTTTTTCGTTCATTCTGTATTTAGTGGGAGGACATTTTATGGCAACCATGAAGGACATCATCCAGAGCCCGCTGCTGCCGGCCCTGTTCGGCTCCATGGCTCTGGGCCTGTTCGCCAGCTCTGCCAGCGGCAGCAAGGTGGTCAAGGGCGACATCAAGGGCGTGCTGCCGGTGCTCATCATCATGACGGTGCTCTCCCTCGCCGCACGCCTTGCAGGCTACGGCTCCGTGCTGGGCGGCCTTGTGGGCATCTTCATCATCGTGATGCTGCCCATCGGCATCCTTACCTCCTATGTGCTGTGGAAGAAGGGCAAGATCCAGGTAGTGGATAAAGAGCAGAAGTAAGGGGAAACAAAAGAACTCCCGGACGGATGTCCGGGAGTTCTTTGTTGCTTATTCTGCCTTTTCGTCCTTCTTGAGCATATCCAACTCGGGCATCAGCTCGGTGCTCACAATGGTGAGCATCTCCTCCAGCTTTGCACAGTCCTCGGGGGAGAAGCGCTCTCTTGTGCGCTCCACCACAGTGTGCAGGTAGGAATAGCTGATGTTGTAGTAATCGATATACTTCTGGGTGGGGCGCAGGTGATACTCGCGCCGGTCGGTGGTGGACTGGATCTTTTCCACATAGCCCTTCTTCACCAGACTGCCGATCTTATACGCCGCGTTGGGGGTGGAGATCTGCATCATGCGGGAAAACTCCGCAATGGTGGGTTCGCCCATGGCCATGATGCCCTCCATGCAGAAGGACTCCACCGTGGTCAGCGTGGCTTCCCGGGTGGCAAAACGCTGAAAAATGTTCTGGTAGAAATGCAGCTTGAATTTGGTGTATACGTCCTGAAATGCCTGTTCCAGCATAGGTCGTGTGCCTCCGATAGTTCATTTTATTTAAAAATACCACGTTTTGGCCGCGGCGCAAAGCGAAACAGCTGAATTTTTGGCAGGAATTTATTCTGCCGCCTTTTTGTTCGTGCGCACACGGATCACGCTGAGCACCACCAGCTCTACGGCAATGGCAACGGCCAGCAGGATCAGCGAGGTGAACAGGCTGCCATTTGCGCCAAGGAAAGCCTGTGCAATGCCCGTGATGACGTAGCACACTGCCGCGCAGGAAGCCGCCGTAATGGCGTAGGGCAGCTGGGTGGACACATGGTTCACATGGCTGCAGTGGGCACCGGCGGATGCCATGATGGTGGTGTCCGAGATGGGGGAGCAGTGGTCGCCGCAGACGGCACCGGACAGGCAGGCCGCAATGGAAATGACCAGCATCTCGCCCTCCGGGAAGGCATGGCACACGATGGGGATGAGGATGGAGAAGGTGCCCCAGCTCGTGCCGGTGGCAAAGGCAAGGAACACTGCCACAAGGAAGATAATGACCGGCAGCATGTACTGCAGCGCTGCAGCAGAGCCACTCAGCAGGTTGGCAACGTAATATTTTGCGCCCAGTAGGCCGGTCATGCCGGACAGGGTCCATGCGAGGGAGAGGATCAGCATGGGGCTGACCATGGCCTTGAAGCCCTCGGGAATGCAGGCGGCAAAGTCCTGAAAGGTCATCACATTGCGCACGCGGTAGAACACAAAGGTGAACAGCAGGGCAATGCTGCTGCCCAGCACCAGACCTGCAGAAGCGTTGCAGTCCGCAAAGGCGGTAACGAAGTCCACGCCCTCAAAGAAGCCGCCGGTGTAGATCATGCCGAAGATGCAGGCCACAATCAGCACCAGCACCGGGGCGATCAGGTCCGCCACATGGCCGCGGATGTCGGTGCCATCGTCCACATCGTTGCCGTAGGGACGGTCGGCGGTGGTAAACAGGTCGCCGTTTTTGGCGTTGTCCTCGTTGAGCTTCATAGAGCCAAAGTCCGTGCCGGTGAAGATGAGGAACAGGCTCATCACGATGGTGAGCAGGGCATAGTAGTTATAAGGAATGGTGCGCAGGAACATGGTAAAGCCGTTGATGCCGGAGCCTTCCGGCACGCTGGAAGTGACCGCAGCTGCCCAGCTGGACACCGGCGCAATGATGCACACGGGTGCTGCGGTGGCATCGATCAGATAAGCCAGCTTTGCGCGGGACACCTTCTGCCGGTCGGTGACGGGGCGCATGACAGAGCCCACGGTCAGGCAGTTGAAGTAGTCGTCCACAAAGATCATCACACCCAGCAGCAGGGTGGAAAACTGCGCACCGGCCCGGGAGTGGATGTGGGTGGAGGCCCAGCGGCCGAAAGCTGCCGAGCCGCCGGCCTTGTTCATCAGGGCCACCAGAATGCCCAGCATCACCAGAAAGATCAGAATGCCCACATTGCTGCTGTCCGACAACTTGGCCACCATGCCGCCGTCTTCGTTGAAGAACAGGGTGTTGATGGCCAGCTCCAGATTGCCGTTGGCATACAGCAGTGCACCGGATGCGATGCCCACCAGCAGAGAGGTGTACACCTCCTTGGTGTTCAGCGCCAGCACAATGGCGATCACCGGCGGCAGCAGCGAAAAGATGGTGCTGTATACCGCGCAGGTGTAGGTGGCAGGGTCTGCGATCTTGCCGGGCGTTGCCGCTGTGCACCACAGCAGCAGGGCAAACACCAGCAGGGCCGCGAACCATGAAAGGTTCTTATTTTTCATAACGGATTCCTCTTTTTTCAAATTTCCGGGGATGCATACCGCCCGCACAGCAGGAAAAACTATCCCCACTGAATGCAAGGGAGGTGTGCACCGCGCCGGACTATAAAGCGATGTATTTTGAGCTGTTCCGCTCAAGTGTGCAGGCCGCCCAGCTCTTGCAGGACGCGCAGAAGCGTGCCGAGCAGCACCTGCTGGAAGCTGACCCGCCGCCGATCCGATTGGAGCAAACAGAGCAGACGGATGAAGAATAGGTTTCTTCGGTCAGCGTCCTCACCCTCTCAGTCACCTTCGGTGCCAGCTCTCCCAAGGGGAGAGCCTTTGGCAAAACCGGGAACTTTACCGTACTGCCAAAGCCTCCCTCATTGAGAAAGACTTCCCCCGGCCGGGGGAAGATGTCGTGTAAGCGACAAAAAGGGGAACGGTGGCATCGCGCAGCGATGACGGAAGGAGTTTTACCCCTTCTTTGCCTCCGCCTTGGCTGCGAACTTGGCGTTGTTGATAACAAAACGTTCGTGGGTGCCGCCGCCTACAGGGCCTTTTTCGTCGTGCAGGGCCACCTTGAAGGTGAGCTTGCGGCCTTCCACAGCCACCAGCTCGCTCTCGCAGGTCACGGTCATGCCCACGGGGGTGGGGGCGGTGTGCTCCAGCTCGAGCTTGGTGCCCACCGAGCCATTGCCTTCGCCCAGCGCATCGGCCACGCTCATCCAGCAGGTCTTTTCCGCCAGAGCCACAAGGGCCGGGGTGGCAAACACCTCCAGCGTGCCGCTGCCCATGGTCTTTGCGGTGTTGGCTGCGGTGACGAGCACGCTCTGTTCCCCGCGGATACCGGTTTCCAATGTCATATACTTTCCTCTCCTTTTGCGCGCCGTATGGCGCATTTTATTTTTGAACACCTTTATAAGATACCACATTTTGCACCAGAACGCACCCCGTTTTACACTTTTTTGTAAATTTCTCTTTCTCTTTTTGCGCAAACGGGCTGCCAAGTCCTCTCTCTTTGGGAGAGGTGGCACCGAAGATGACGGAAAGGGCGAGGACACTGACCATGCGGCGACCTCTTTTTTGTTTCCGCCTTCCCTCCAATCCGCATCCTTATTGCGATTCAAAAACGCAAATTTTCTGCGTTTTAAGGCAAATTTCATCAATTTAGAGCAGACGCCGAAAATCTTTAAAAAAACCTTGACAAGGAGCATTCCGCGTGCTACTATGAACACATGAACAAGCGTTCATGTGAATCCACAGCGAAGGGAGATGTCAACATGGCGGAAATAAAGGAAGCAATGCCCGCGCCGCAGCCGGAAGCCTTGGATATGCCGGACGACGAGGTGCTGTACGAGCTGGCCGACCTGTTCCGGGTGTTCGGCGACTCCACCCGCATCAAGATCCTGTATGCGCTGCACGACAACGAGCTGTGCGTGCAGGACATTGCAAACGCCGTGCAGCTGAGCCAGTCGGCGGTGAGCCATCAGCTGCGGGTGCTCAAGGATTCCAAGCTCGTGCGGTTCCGGCGCGAGGGCAAAACCGTTTACTACGCACTGGACGATGACCATGTGCGCAGCATCCTCTCCATGGGGATGGATCATATCGAAGAATAACGAAAGGCTGGTATTACTTATGAAGAAGAGCTACAAGATCGAAGTGGACTGCGCAAACTGCGCTCAGAAGATGGAAGACGCTGCCAACACCGTTGCAGGCGTGGCAAATGCTACCGTCAGCTTTATGACCCAGAAGATGAAGGTGGAGTTCTCTGAAGGTGCAGACCCCCACGACACCATGGTGAACGTTCTGGCCGCCTGCAAGAAGGTGGAGGACGACTGCGAGATCTTTGACATCTGATGCGCGGCAGGTTGCTGCACACGATCAACAGCCTCGCCCTCCCCGTCACCTGCGGTGACACCTCTCCCTTTGGGAGAGCTGGCAAATCCAAAGGATTTGACTGAGAGGGCGAGCCCGCTAAAGAAAAAAGCATCTGCAGCAAGAATTCGTAGATTTTCTGAGAGCTCAAACGAATGTGCAGATGCTTTTTACTTTGTGTGCGATTGTGTTGTGCAATAACTTTTTCTGTTGAAAAATCAGACAGTTTTCAACAGTTTCCACTCAGTTTTCAACACCGTTTGCGGAAAAAACGTAAAACAAACGTGGAAAAGCGCTTTTACGACTGAAAAACTGTGTGGAAAACACGGGTAAAACCGTGGAATATCCATTTTTATGGGGAAAAGTTGTTGAAATCCCCGCCCGCCGCAGCGTGATGCGGCCCATGGATCCCGCAAAAAGGAGCGTTTTGTATGAACAAAAAGCAGAAAAAGAACCTGCAGCGCATCATCATTGCGCTGATTTTGGTGCTCATCCTCAAGCTTTTGCCCCAGTTCCCCACGCCGGTGGAGCTGGTACTGTACTGCATCCCGTATCTGGTGGTCGGCTGGGACGTGCTGCGCAAGGCACTGCTTGGCATCAAGAACCGTCAGCCCTTTGACGAGTGCTTCCTGATGGCCGTTGCCACTGTGGGTGCATTTGCACTGGGCGACTACGTGGAGGGCTGTGCCGTTATCATCTTCTACCAGATCGGCGAGCTGTTCCAGAGCGTGGCCGTGGGCAAGAGCCGGCAGAGCATTTCCAGCCTGATGGACATCCGCCCGGACTACGCCAACATTGAGGGCGAGGACGGCAGGCTGGAGCAGGTGGACCCGGACGATGTGGAGATCGGCACCGTGATCGTGGTCCAGCCCGGTGAGCGCGTGCCCATCGATGGCGTGGTCGTGGAGGGCGCTTCTGCCCTGAACACCGCCGCCCTGACCGGCGAGAGCCTGCCCCGCGATGTGCAGACCGGCGATGAGGTCATCAGCGGCTGCGTGAACATGACCGGCCTGCTGAAGGTAAAGACCACCAAGGAATTCGGCGAATCCACCGTTTCCAAAATTCTCGATCTGGTGGAAAATTCCAGCATGAAGAAGGCCCGCGCCGAGAACTTCATCACCCGTTTTGCCCGCGTGTACACCCCCGCCGTGTGCTATGGCGCACTGGCTCTGGCCTTTATCCCGCCCATCGTGCTGCTGCTCATGGGCCAGCCCGCCCGCTTTGGCGACTGGGTCTACCGTGCCCTGACCTTCCTTGTTATCAGCTGCCCCTGCGCACTGGTCATCAGCATTCCCCTGAGCTTCTTCGGCGGCATCGGCGGTGCATCTGCCTGCGGCATTCTGGTCAAGGGTTCCACCTATCTGGAAGAGCTGGCCCGCACCGGCATCGTTGTGTTCGACAAGACCGGCACCCTGACCCAGGGCACCTTTAAAGTGACCGGCATCCACCCCGCAGAGGGCACCAGCGAGGAGCAGCTGGTGGAAGCTGCCGCGCTGGCCGAGAGCTGGTCCAAGCACCCCATCTCCCTCAGCATCAAGGCCGCTTACGGCAGGGAGATCGATCCGAACCGTGTCACCGATGTGCAGGAGCTTGGCGGCCACGGCGTGACCGCCAAGGTGGACGGCAGGACCGTTGCTGCCGGCAACGCCCGCCTGATGGAAAAGCTGGGTCTGAAGGCTCCCGCCGTCAGCGAGACCGGCACCATCGTGCATGTGGCCATCGAGGGCAGGTACGCGGGCTATCTGCTGATCGCCGATGTGGTGAAGCCCCACAGCGCACAGGCCATCCGGGGCCTGAAGGATGCCGGTGTGCGCAAGACCGTGATGCTGACCGGCGATGCCGAGCCGGTTGCAAAGGCCGTTTCCGCAGAGCTTGGGCTGGATGAATACCATGCGGGCCTGCTGCCGGGCGACAAGGTAGACCAGATCGAAACGCTGCTCGCCGCAAAGCGGCCCAAAGAGAACCTTGCCTTTGTGGGCGACGGCATCAACGATGCCCCGGTGCTGTCCCGTGCCGATGTGGGCATTGCAATGGGCGCTCTTGGCTCTGACGCTGCCATTGAGGCCGCTGACGTGGTGCTGATGGACGACGACCCCGCCAAGATCGCACTGGCCATGCGCATTGCCCGCCGCACATTACGCATCGTGTACCAGAACATCGTGTTTGCACTGGCCATCAAGTTTGCCTGCCTTGTGCTGGGCGCGATCGGCATGGCCAGCATGTGGACCGCCATCTTTGCCGATGTGGGCGTGATGGTGCTGGCTGTGCTCAACGCCACCCGTGCCCTGTACACCAAGGATCTGGCGAAAAAGAATGAACAGTAAAAAACAGTGCCGGACAGCCTGAAAACTGTCCGGCACTGTTTTTATATATGAGGTGCATACAGGCGTTCTATTTCATACACAAGCTCCGGTTCTTTTTCGATATCAAATTTTCTGGCAAACATGCAGGGCGATGCTTTCAGCTGTTCCAGATCAGCGTATTTCCAGACCCACGGATTGCCTCTGTCCCAATCGATGGCACGGGCACTGGTATCACCCGGCCCCTGATAGATCTTATCCTGATACGGCGACTGCGCGATCAGTGTCTGCACAAAGAACTCGTCCGAGCAAAAGGTCTTGTCCAGCACCTGCAGGACCCACTCTTCTTTTGTTAACAGATACCGTGCAAAGCCGTCCGTGCAGCTGAACCAGTTGCTGCCCTTTGTGAAGTGAACGTCCTGATTGCGCTTTATTTTCAGCAGCTTCTGGCCCGACAGCAGGATTCCATTGATCACGCCGAGCACCGGATGGCGGCGCAGATCGATATTCTGGAAAAAGTGCCGGTAATAAACGCGCTCATCGTTGAAGGGGCTGAACGGGTGCGGGTCGAAATGGACAAATTCCACGTCCGGGTTTGCCTCAAAGAATGCGCGGATATCTTCTTGTGTTTGAATGGGCAGATCCACACCGGAGATCAGGTGGTAATGCTGATACGGGCCATGGGCCACTGCTGTTTTCAATAGCACAAGCTCCGCTTTTACCTGACTGACACCGCCCCACACAACACTGTGCCGTTTTGCGTGAAACACTTTCGCATATTTCATGCGGCACTCCACCGTTTCCGGCTGGTAGTCCGTATTTTTGCTGTCCATGTGGATGAATATATCATTCCACGGTACATCCAGCATCCGCAACAGGGTCAGAAGCATCTCATCACATTTATGTGCTTCTATCAGGTACGCCTGTTTTTCTCTTGTTTCCATCGCTTTCTCCTCTTAATTCTGCGCCGCATTTTTATTTTATTATAACAGAACCCTCTTTAAAAACAATCCCACCACCCCTTTTTTACAGCACAAAGCCGCTGCTTTCCCTTGCAGAGGGAGAGCGGCGGCTTTGTTTGGGTATGGAGAAAATGGAGGAGGTCTCAAAGTTTATCCGCGGAAAGCAGCGGTATACACCGCCACCACCTCGTCGCGGGTGGGGGTGATCTGGTTGGTGGACATGCAGGTGTCGTGCAGGGCAAGCTCTGCCAGCGCGGCAAAATCTGCAGGGTCCACCTTGTTCAGCTGCGCAAGATTGGCGGGGATGCCCACGCCTGCACTGAGCTGACGGACAAACTGGATCACTGCCGGTGCGGCAGTGTCCGGGGTAAAAGTGCCCTGCAGGCCCATGGCAGCGGCAATGGTCATGAACCGCTCCCGACACACCGGGCTGCGGCTGTTGAAGGCCAGCACGTAGGGCAGCAGCACCGCATTGCACACACCGTGGGGCAGGTTGTAGTGTCCGCCCAGCGCGTGTGCCATCGCATGCACCATGCCAAGGCCCGCGTTGGAAAAAGCCATGCCTGCCACATTTTCGGCGTAGGCCATCATGGTGCGGGCGGCTTCATCCTGACCGTTGGCAACGGCCCGGGGCAGGTTCTGCACGATCGCCTGCATGGCCCAGTAGGCATCCTTGTCCGTGAGCGGGTTGGCGTTTTTGGAAAGCGCCGCCTCGATGGCGTGGGTCAGCGCGTCCATGCCGGTGGCTGCGGTGAGTTTGGGCGGCATGGAGGACATGAAGTCGGTGTCGTTCACCGCAATGCTGACCATGCAGTTGGGGTCCACCATGGCCATTTTGCTGTGGCGGACAGGGTCGGTGACGATGTAGAAGGAGGTGCACTCGCTGCCGGTACCGGCGGTGGTGTTCACCGCCACGATGGGCAGGCCGGGCTTGGAGGACTTGTTCTCGCCCTCGTACTGCTCCACGGTACCGCCGCAGGCCACCACGATGCTGGCTGCCTTAGCGGTATCGATGGCGCTGCCGCCGCCCAGAGCCACCAGCAGCTGCACCTGCAGGGTACGGGCTGCGGCAATGCAGTCGTTCACCACCTGTACGGTGGGGTTGGGCTGCACATTGTAGTACACGGCGTACTCCACACCGGCATCGGACAGTACCTGACCGACCCGGGCAGCGGCACCGGAATCATAGAGAAAGCGGTCCGTCACCAGCAAAGCACGGCGGATGCCCATCTTCTGAAGCTCCGGTCCCAGAAGACGGATGGCCCCCTTGCCAAAAAAGCTGGTCTTGACGGCGTTGATGCGTTCTGCCATGTGTTCACCCTCCGCTTACTGTGCCTGACCGCAGACGATCTGCACCGGGTCCCAAATGGAACAGGACGAGGAGGAATAGACGAAATCCACCTGACCCAGTGCTTCCACGGTCATGCCAGCGCGGATGGCAACGGCAATGGCGTTGATGCGGGCCGAAACATTCTTTTCTCCCCATGCCTGCGCACCCAGCACCTGACGGGTATTGGCCTCATACACCAGCTTGATGGTGATGCGGTGGGGGTTCGGGCAGATGCCCGGACGGTCGGTGCCGGTGGCCATTGCACTCTTGACCCGCAGACCGGCCTTGCGGGCCTCGGTCTCGGTCAGGCCGGTGCGGGCGATCTCCAGATCCGCCACCTTCAGGCTGCTGGTGCGCAGAGAGCCGTCGCGGCAGGCCGCGCAGTCGCCCACGGCATAGATATTGGGCACACTGGTGGCAAGGTCGGCACCAATGAGCACAGCGCCATTGGGTGCCAGCTGCGCCCCGGTACCGGCCAGCAGGCCGGTGTTGGGGGTAACGCCGATGGCTACCACGCAAAGGTCACAGGGGTAGGTGCCGCGGTTGGTCTGCACCTGCTCCACGAAGGTACGGCCCGGGAAGGAGCGCACCTGCTCGCCCAGATTGAACTGCACGCCCTGCGCTTCCAGCTCCTTCTGGATCAGCTTGCTCACCTCAGGGTCAAACTGGGGCAAAAGCTGCTGCTCTTTTTCAATGATACGCACATTGCGGCCCAGCTTGAGGAAGGACTTTGCGATCTCCAAACCGGCCCAGCTGCCGCCCAGGATCACGATGTCCCGCACATAGGGGGTGCGGACGAACTCCTTGAGGAAGATCAGATCTTCCACGGTCTTGAAGGTCTGCACGCCCACGCGGTCACTGCCGGGCACCTGCGGCACACGGTTGGAAGAACCGGTGGCCAGCACCAGCTTGTCGTAGTGGTCTTCAAACACGCGTCCGGTGGCAAGATCACATACCGTCACCTTGCGGGCGGCTGCGTCGATGCCGCGCACCTCATGGCGCAGATGTGCGGTGATGCCCTGCGCGTTCAGCTCAGTCTCCTTGGCCTGAATGGCCTTGTTCAGGCTGTCCAGATCCTCGCACAGGTAATGGGGCAGGCCGCCGGTTCCGCAGGAGTAGAAGCCGCCTTTTTCGTAGACGGTGATCTGCGCTCCGCGCTGGGCGGCGGCAAGTCTGGCGGCGGCCGAAACCCCGGCGGCAATGCTGCCGATGATAATAATTTTCATTGTTTAAGCCTCACGATCCCGCCGGGAGGAAGCCCCTCTCTGCGGCAAAACTTGCAGGGTGTTACTTACTCAGGGTGGGAGGATTGTCCACGATGCCCACGATGAAAGCATCAATGGGCGACGGATGGTCCAGACCATGCTGTGTGGTCTCGTCGGTGGTGACCAGAACCATCTCGCCTACACCCGCGCCGATGTTGTCGCCCGCCACGATGGTATCCTTTTTGGAGCCGAACACCGGCTCCACCAGCAGGAACTTATAGCCTACAAGCTCCGGCATTTTGCGGGTGGCGACAACGGTCCCCTTGACGATCCCTAAAATCATAGCTTACTCCTCTTTGCCCAGCACGGTGACCAGCAGCCCCTGCTTGAGCAGGAAGGCATTGCCATCGTCCGTGTCGATGTGAAAATCCAGTGCACATTTGTCGTTTGCGCGGATCAGCACCCCGCCCATCACGCCCGGCTTGGGGCCATCGATCTTTACCTGCACGCGGTCGCCGTCGGCAAGGCCGAAGGCCGCTGCCTGTGCGGGAGTCATGTGGATGTGACGGTCGGCGATCATCACGCCCTCCGGCACAGTCAGGGTGCCATTGGGGCCGCGCAGGGTCACGCCCGGCGTGCCCTTTGTATCCCCGCTGGAACGCACCGGCGCTTTGATGCCGATGTTGCGGCAGTCGGTCTGCGCCAGCTCGATCTGAGTGGCACTGCGCTCCGGGCCAAGGATGCGGACATGCTTCAGTTCGCCCTTGGGGCCGATGATGTCCAGACATTCCTCGCAGGCAAACTGGCCGGGCTGGCTCAGCGCCTTTTTGGGGGTGAGCTGGTAGCCATAGCCGAACAGCTTGTCCACATCATCGCGGGTAAGGTGGATGTGCCGCACCGAGATGCCTACCGGCACCTGACGGCTGCGCTTTTGCAGCTCTGCCTGCACGGCCTGCGTGATCAGGAGCAGCAGCTGTTCCTGACTGATGTCATGGTAAACCAAGGCACAGCGCTCCTTTCTTATGCAGCGTCAGCGCAGTTCTCAGCGCAGCTCAGGCATGCACTCGGACACGCTTGCGTGCGGGCGGGGAATGACCAGTGCGCTGACCACTTCGCCAATGCGGGAAGCAGCGGTCTGGCCTGCCTCAACAGCAGCCTTCACAGCGCCAACGTCGCCCTGCACGAACACGGTAACAAGGCCTGCGCCGATCTTCTCCTGACCCACCAGAGAGACATCTGCGCTCTTCAGCATGGCATCGGCTGCCTCAATGGAAGCGGTCAGGCCGTTGGTCTCGATCATGCCCAGAGCGGCATCCAGCGGCACCTGCTCGCCTGCGGGCAGGCCGGACTTGCCGGTCGCGGGGCCCTTGGCGGGCATGATGCGGGCCAGATCTGCGTGGGGACGTGCAATGACGTTGACGCAGAACAGCTCACCCACGCGGGAAGCAGCCTCTTCGCCAGCCTCGGTAGCAGCCTTGACAGCGCCCACCTCGCCGGTAACGATCACGGTGGTCAGACCGGCACCGATGGTGTCGGAACCAATGAACTCAACATCAGCAGCCTTCAGCATTGCATCGGTAGCGTCGATGTTGCCAACCAGACCCTTCGTCTCGATAAAACCCAGAGCTTTCATAAGTTGTTCCTCCTGTCAGAACACTGAAAAAATTGTATGTGATGGTTTCGTCCTTCAAAAACTCAGATGATGCGCAGCCCGCCCTCGGCCAGCATGCAGCGGCGGCGGCGGCAGAAGCTCTTTGCGCAGGTGATACCCTCGCCGGTGGGGCCGGCAATGGTCATGGTGCAGTGGCCCTCGCCGCCAATGCCAACACCGGCCTTGGTGGCGCTGTTCTTTACGTAGATGGTGGTCTCAATGACCCGGGCAAAGCGGGTCATGTGGTCCACATCCTTGGAGAAGATGGAAGCGGTGTGGCGGTTGCCGTGCTCGGCCACCACGGCATTTTCCACTGCCTGTTCAAAGCTCTGGCAGCGCACGATGGGCAGCACCGGCATCATCTGCTCCACCAGAACGAACGGATGGTCGGCAGGCACCTCGCAGATGGCAAGGCGGCAAGTATCCGGCACATGCACGCCGATGGTCTCCAGAATGCGGGCGGCATCCTTGCCCACCCACTTTTTGTTCACCTCGTGGCCGCCGCCCTTCTTGGGCTGCAGCACGATGTTCACCAGCTGTTCGGTCTGGGCCTTGTTCAGCAGGTAGGCACCCTGCTTCTGCAGCTCGTGCAGCAGGCCGTCGTAGGCGGTGTTCACGGCGAACACTTCCTTCTCTGCAAAGCAGAGGATGTTGTTATCGAACGAAGCGCCTTCGTAGATCTTGCGGCCTGCCAGCTCGATGTCTGCGGTCTCGTCCACGATGACGGGCGGGTTGCCTGCACCGGCACCGATGCACTTTTTGCCGCTGCGCAGCAGGGCGTTCACCATGCCCATGCCACCGGTGCCTGCCATCAGGCGGATCTTGGGGTTTGCAGCCATCTTGTCCACATTCTCCATGGTCGGCTCACGGGTCATGGTAATGAGGTTTGCAGGGCCGCCCGCCTCGATGATGGCGGTATTCAGCGCCTGCAGGCAGTCGGCAGACACCCGCTTTGCGCGGGGGTGCACGTTGAACACCACGGTGTTGCCGCCTGCGATCATGCTGATGGTGTTGTTGATGATGGTCTCGGTAGGGTTGGTGGTGGGGGTGATGGAGCAGATCACACCAAAGGGTGCATACTCTTCCAGCATCAGGCCCGCGTCACCGCTCTTGGCTTCGGTGGTCAGGCATTCGGGGCCGGGGGTCTTGTTGATGACAGCCAGATGTTTTTCCACCTTGTCCTCATAGCGGCCCATGCCGGTCTCTTCCACGATCTTGTGGCACCACTCCTCCACATGTGCCCGGGCACAGCGGCGGATGGCTTCAATGATGCGCTGGCGGTCCTCGATCTTGTAGTTGGCCGCCCAGTCGCGCTGGGCTTTCCATGCAGCCTCCACTGCGTCGTCTACGTTCTCGAACACGCCGCGGTCGCCTGCTGCACCGCCGGGTGCAGCGGTATAGGCTGCAGGGGCGGCGCTTGTCTGTGCACCGCCCATACCGGCAAGCACCTGCTTGACGATCGCTTCAATTTCCTGCGAACTGATATCCATGGTTTTCGTTCCTTTCCGTAAAGGTCATATCCGTTGGATCAAACGAAACTTTTTGTTATTGAAAGCTCTTCAGCGTCCGGCGGATGACCTCGGCCATTGCGGCATCGCGGGCATTTGCGGACTTCGGTGCGGCCGGGGCCGCTTCCATTGCAGGGACTGCCGCAGGCTGTGCGGCGGGCACCGGGGCAGGAGCCGCCTGCTGTTTGGGCAGGGTGGGCAGCGCCATGCCCGGCTGGATCAGCCCGGTAACGCCCGGCAGGCTCACCGGCTGGGCAGGCTGTGCGGAGGGTACTGCCATTGCCACAGGCTGTGCAGCGGGCTGAGCCATGGGCTGCACGGCAGGTGTGCCGCACTTGCTGCAGCCGGTGCAGTGACCGCCGCAGCTGCCGCATTTGGAGCAGCCTGCGCAGCCCAGCTTTGCGGTGACGGCTGCGTAGTAATCCAGTGCTTCCACCAGATGGGCCGCATCTGCCGGGGTCTTGCCCCAGGTCAGGCAGCCGTCATTTTCCAGCAGGACAGCCTTATCGGTGCGGCACAACAGGCTGACAGCCTGTGCCTGCGCGTCCACGTTCTGGGCGGGCAGCAGCTGCACCCGTCCCAGCGCCCGCACTGCGGGGCTGAACGCTGCAGGCTGCACGGTCTGGCCCTGCATCCCCATCACAGCCGCGCAGGCCGGATAGGTGTGCATCACGCACTGGGCGTTCTCGTTTTCCTGATAGATTTTCAGATGGATGGGCAGGTCTTCGGGCAGGGGCTTGGGCTTTGCGCTGAGCATCGCCTTGCCATTCATATCCACGCGCACCAGCATATCCTGCGTGAGCGCGGCCTTGTCGGCACCGGCAACGGTCACCCACACGGCCTGCGGGCCGACGCGGACGCTCATGCTGCCGTCACCGGCCACCAGCCAGCCCTTGGCTTCCAGCCGACGTGCCATTTCCATGATGGCTTTTTTTGCCTCAAAGTCTGAGAGGTAAGTAACGCCTTGAATCACCATACGTTTCTTTCCTCCTTTTTAACGGCGCAGCGGCGGGATCTTGAGCATGGCGCGCACCTCGTCGGGAGTCATGGGCATCATGCCCTTGGACTTTACGATGTCCGACACCTTTGCGATCAGCGCTGCGTTGTTGTCCACATGGACACCCGGCGCGATCATGTCCGAATCCTCAAAGCCGATGCGCACGGTGGAAGCGCCCATATCCAGCGCAGTCTTGACCATTTCCCAGTCCTCGCGGTGGGCCTGCGTGTAGCCCCACAGGTAGTCGCCGTTGGGGAAGTTCTCTTCCAGCGCCTGGATCATGTGGCGCAGGGCCGGCACCGTGGCAGGCATCTCGCCGCCATGGCCGAACACCAGTGCAAACAGGATGGGTTTTACAAAGTGGAACTTGTCGTTCAGTTCCCGCACGGTGTTGATCATGCCCAGCTCAAAGACCTCGGTCTCCGGGATCTTCTTGTTGTCCATGATGGTCTTGACGCAGTACTCCACATCCTTGATGGGGTTCTGGTACACCGAGGTACCCAGATTCACCGAGCCGACATTCAGGCTGTTGGCTTCCACCCAGGAGGGGTAGCAGGGCTGCACACGTTCCTCAATGGTCAGGTTGGACACGCCGCCGGTGGAGATCTCCACCACGATGTCGCACATCTCGCGGATGTAGGCCACCGTTTCTTCCAGCAGGCTCAGATCCGGGGTGAGGTTGCCGTTCAGGTCGCGGCAGTGCAGGTGCACCATGGACGCGCCGTTTTTGTAGCACTCATACACATCCCGGGCAATGGCCCGCGGATTGATGAGAATGTCTGTGGCCGCAACGGGGGCCACGGAGATCATGATTTTTTTCATTGGATGAACACTCCTTGCATGTCGCATTGGAGAAGCTTAACAAAGGATGCTAACGTCATTTTAGCGCAAACATCCCATCTTGTAAACTCACAGTCCCCCGCCCGCCTTTTACGGCAGGCAGGAGGCCTGTATGCTTACTTCTTCCAGAAGATGTAGTGATCCTGCACTGTAGCGGCGATCTCGTCCACCTGCCTGCGCTCGATCACGCTGAGCAGCTGGCGGTGCAGCTCTACGAACCGCTCGATCTCCTCTTCGCCCTTGGCCAGCACCTTGCGGGTGGTCTCCAGACGGCTGGGCATCGTCAGCCGGGTGATATACTCGGTGATGGTGGCCAGCATGGGGTTCTGGGCCGCATTGGCGATCTGGGTGTGGAACCGGCTGTCCAGCTCCAGCACCTTGTCCACCGAAGGCTCCGGCGAGTGCATTTCGGCAGAAAGCTCGCCGAAGGTGCGGTACAGGTCCGGCAGAAAGGATGTGATATCATTGCGCTGAATGATAATATTCAGCGTACCGATATCGATGACGGAGCGCAGTTCCACAAATTCCTGCCAGCTGTTCTTCTGCAGGATGATGCTGTACAGCATCGGGTCCAGCATTTTCTGGTTGTAGTTTTCGCTCACAAAGGTGCCGTCGGCACGCTTGATGTACAGGATGCCGTAGGCCTGCAGCTTTTTCACAGCTTCCCGCACCGAGTTGCGGCCCGCGCCGAACTGCTTGCACAGTTCCATTTCGGTAGGCAGCTTGTCGCCCGGATGCAGGGTGCCGTCGATGATCTGGGAGATGATCCCATCCATGACCTGATCGACTACAGACTTTACCGCATTCTTCTGTTTTTCAGGATGTTCCATTGACATAGTTCCGCCTCCAAATCCGGTTCGGTGGATATTCGGGGTCGTTCAACGTGGAACGTTCTGCGGCAGAAAGCCTCCAAACATCACACGTTGAACTTCCACCACTATTTTACCATATCTGAAAAGCGGACGCAACGGTTACGCCATCAAATAGGTGGGCAGCAGGATCAGCTGAGGGAAGGCGACCATCAGGGCAATGCAGACGAAGGTGGCCGCAATAAACGGCACCAATGTGGGGAATACCTCGCCGACTGTAACATCCATCAGATCGCAGGCAACGTAAATGCACATGCCCACCGGAGGAGTGACCAGACCAACACCGATGACCACGGTGATCAGGACACTGAGCACGATGGGGTTGATGCCCACGCCCAGAGCAATGGGATACAGGATGGGCATGAACAGGGTCAGCGTTGCGATGGACTCCATGAACATGGTGACGATGAAGAAGATCAGCAGGATCACGATGAGAATGACAGTGGGGTTGGTGGAGAAGCCCAGCATGGTCTTGGCCACCCACTTATCAAAGCCTGCGGTGGTCAGCATGACGGTGTACAGTTTTGCAGCGCCGATAACGATGAAGATACGGCCGCTGGTGCGGACGGTCTCTGCAAAGGCAAACTTGATGTCCTCCCACTTGAGTTCGCGGTAGATGATGCCGCCGGCAAACAGACCGTAAACAACAGCGATCACGCCTGCCTCGGTGGGGCTGACGATACCCATGGTGATGGTGCCCACGATGATGATGGGCATGAGCAGGGCGGGCCAGCTCTCCCACAGGCCATGCAGCACGGGGCCGATGGTGAAGTGGCCCGGCTCCTTGGGCACGCCTTCCTTCTTGGCCATGAAATAGCTGACGATCATCTGTGCCAGACCGCACAGGACGCCGGGGATGATGCCGCCGAGGAACAGCTTACCGGTGGAAATGCCGCAGATACCGGCAATGACCACCATGGGGATGGACGGAGGAATGATGATGCCGATGGTGGAGGAAATGGCGGTAACGGCAACGGTAAAGTTCTTGGAGTAGCCCTTGCGCACCATTTCCGGCATGAACATACCGGAAACGCCTGCGGTATCGGCAACAGCGGAACCGGAGATGCCCGCAAAGATCATGCTGGAAAGCACGTTCACGTGAGCCAGACCGCCGTAGATGTGACCGACGATGGAGTAACAGAAGTCCATCAGGCGCTTGGAAATACCGCCCTTGGACATGGTGAAGCCGGCAAAGGTGTACAGAGGGATGGCCAGCAGTGCAAAGCTGTTCATGCCCTCAAACATTCGCTGGGCAATGGTGACGGTGCTGCCGCCGCCCAAGAACAGGATGCCGCCCATGGCGGACAGGCCCAGACTCATGGCGATGGGCACACCCAGAAACAGCAGAACAAAGAATGAGATCAGCAGCCATGCGATCATTTGGATTTGCCCCCTTCCGGTTTTGCGGTAAGCTCAACCACCAGATTGAGAACGGCGGACAGGATGCACAGCACACCGGCAATGGGGAAGATGGTGTACACCTGACCCATGGTGAACTGCGGCATGGTAGAAACGGCCTGCTTTGCGCGGGTGCACAGCTGGTAGCCGCCGTAGGTGACCATGACGTAGAACAGGATGATGAACACATCACGGATGATGACAACGATCTTTTTGCCCAGCGGGGTCTTACCGAGGATGGAATCCACCACCTCCACGCGGAGGTTGGTGCCCATGGCGTTGATGCCGATGCAGACAATGAGCATGGACCAGACGTTCAGATACTGGCTGCTCTCCATGTACCACTTGAAGCCGCCGATGCCGGGGATCAGGCGCAGCACAACGTTTGCGAACAGAATTACCATCATAGCTGCGCAGAGAATGGCGGAAATGAGGGTGGTGATCTTGTCCAGAGTGGTTTGCAGTTTTTTCACAGTACAAACTCCTTTCCAAGTGCGATTCAGATAAAATGCAAAGGGACGAAGGGCACGCCCCTCGTCCCTTTGCTTCGGTTTTATTTCAAGGTTTTCTGGTCAGTGATCTCAGCGGGCTTCTTTCCATGCCTTCAGCTGATCCAGCAGGTCGCCGTAGGTATCAGCGTTGTCGGTCAGGACCTTTTCGGTCGCAGCTGCAAACGGAGCCAGTTCCGGGCTGTTGATCTTCATGCCCTTCTCTTCCAGAGCGGAGACCAAATCGTTGGTCTGCTGCTCGTTCAGCTCACGGTCGTAATCGGCAGATGCCTTTGCAGCGTCGGAAACGATCTGCTGCTGGTCAGCGCTCAGCTTGTTCCAGCTGCTCTCGGCAATGGTAAAGCACATGCCGGAGTAGATGTGGTTGGTGATGCTCAGGTACTCCTGAACCTCGAACAGGTTGTTGTTGTAGATAACGGGGATGGGGTTCTCCTGTGCATCGTAGGTCTTCTGCTGCAGAGCCTGATACAGCTCAGAGAAGCTCAGCGGCTGGGGGTTGGCACCCAGAGCGGTCATGGTAGCCATGATGACGGGGTTCTCGGGGGTGCGGATCAGCAGACCGTTCATGTCGGCAGGGCTGTTGATGGGGCCCTTGGAGTTGGTCACGCAGCGGAAGCCGTTGCAGTAGTGGGCCAGCACACGCATATTCTGGCTCAGCAGGCCTTCCTCAGCGGCAGCCTCGATGTCGCTGTCCATGAATGCCCATGCATCGTCGAAGGTCTCGAACTGGAACGGCAGTGCGGAAATGCCCATCTTTGCATCGTAGGTGGAAAAGTTGGAAGCGTCGGTGATGATGATATCCACCGTGCCGGAATCCAGAGCGATAGAGTTGATCAGGTCAGCATCGCCGCCCAGCTGGCCGGAGGGGTACAGCTGAACTTCCACAGCGCCGCCGGTCTTTTCGGCAACTTCTTCTGCAAACTGCTTTGCGCCCTTTGCACGGGGGTCTTCTTCGTTGGTGGAGAAGCCCAGCTTCAGGGTGACAGCCGAGCCGGAAGCGGCAGCGGAAGAACCGGTGGAAGCTGCAGTAGAGGCAGTGGAAGCAGCAGTGCTGGTGCCGGAGCCGCCGCAGGCAGCCAGACCCAGAGCAGCAGCGGAAATGCCAGCCACCTTCAGGAAGTCACGACGGGAAATCATCTTTTTCATAAGAATTCTCCTTCAAAAAAATATCTTCTCCTGAGCCGGTCTCGTGCTCCGGCTCTTGTTTCTTTTTTAAATGGTGCCCTTCTTTTCCAGCGCCTTTTTCAGCTCGGCTGCACCAAAGCGGGGGCTGCTGAGGACCACCTTGCCAAACTTATCGGCGATATACTGTTCGCAGTAGGCCATGCTGCCCTGTGCAAACACGATCACGTCTACCTTGTCGGCAATGGTACCGGCCATCTCGGTCATGCGGGCCTTGAACTGGTCCTGATCCAGACCGAATGCACCGTCCACCAGACAGTCCACCAGTTCCACGTGTCTGTTGCACTCGCGGGCCATGCGCAGGATGGTGCCCTTGGTGGGTTCCAGCGTGGTGGGCAGGGTAGCCATCACGCCGATGCGCTGGCCCTTGCGGACAGCCTCGCGGCACATCTCCTCGTCCACGCGGACGATGGGCACACCAATGTACTTTGCCACGTCCTGTGCGCTGTCGGCAACTTCGCCCACGCTGCTGCACAGGTTCAGCATGGCATCCACGCCTTCCTCAGCGGCTTTCATGTACATGCCGATCAGGCGTGCTGCCGGTGCAGTGGTCACATAGCCTGCCGCGCGAACATCTGCCAGAATGCTGGGGTCCTGCAGGCTGTACAGCTCCACATCATCGCCCAGCTGCTTTTTGACCTCCTGCTCCACCAGTTCGATCAGTTCCGGGGTGGTGCTGGTATAGATCAGACCTACCTTCATAACGGAAAAGCCTCCTTTTGTTTTTCGCGTTCTCGTGCCGGACAAGCCCGCAGCAAAGGCTCTTTGCTACATCCTACCTTTAGTTCAATCTCAACAGCTTGTCCGTCTTTACATCCTACCATTAGATTACTCTTCGGTCCGCAAAAAGTAAATTGGCGAATAGCCGATATTTCGGGCCGGTTTTGGTCGTTCTGCACAAATGTGGGATGCAGGTGGTGAAAAATTCACTTCTTTCTGGACATCATCCCATCTTGCGGCGTATAATACCCTTAAAGAAAAAGACAGGGAAGGAGCCACCGGAACATGAATCCGTTTCAAAGTGATAACATCTGGAAAAAGAAGGCCCGGCAGGGCAAGGCGCAGCAGCATCCTCTCACGCCGCAGCAGGAGTGGCAAAAGCAGGTGAACAGCAGCAGCCTGTGGCTGGGCGGCGGCGTGGTGCTGCTGGCACTGTATCTGGCCGCTGTCCGCGCCGGCACCGTGGCGCTGGACGCAAGCGCCGTCGTGCTGATCGTGGTGGTGGGCTGCTTCTGCGTATACACTGCCGCATCCCTCGGCAGGCTGATGAAGAACAAGCCGGAGGAAAAGGCAGCAAAGAAGAAAAAGAAAGCCAAAAAAGAGTGATCGTTCATTTAAAGTGGCTCCGCGTGCGCTGCGCCATAAACAGCGGAATTATTATTTTTGTATATTGCAAAGCCGGAATGACTGCGGTCATTCCGGCTTTGCTTTTTCACGGGAAGGGGTCGTAACAGGTAGTGGCATTTGCTTCGCAAACCGGTCTGCGGCTCAAAAGTCCCACTGGGGCTTTCATGCCCTGCGGGCACCGCCGTCCTTTCTGGTTCTCTTTTGGCGCGCAAAAGAGAACGTATCCGGCGGCAATGCATTTTATAAAAGCCATACAAACCCGCCCCACACGAATGCCCCCTGCACAAGAAGCAGCTTATCTTCGTGAAAAAGCAAAACAGCCAGACCCGCGGAACTTGTCGGGGCAAGGCCCCTCCATCTTGCTCCCGCAAGAACGTTCTGCCGCTTGAAAGCCCCACTGGGGCTTTCATTGCTGCGCAACCGCGGTCTGGCTGTTTTGCAATCATGATAATTTTTCCGCTGAATATGCCCAGAGCGAAGCGGAGGGCATTCTAAATCATCAGAGTGTCAACCCAGTAAAATTTCCACCGCTTCCCGCAGGGTGGGCACTTCGCCCACATTGCCCGGGAAGATAATGTACGGCGTGCCAGGGAACAGGCTTTCGGCACCGGTCTGCCATACCGGGATGCCCGGCCGGATCTGGCCCAGCACCTTGGCGCATTTCACGCGCAGGGCCTTCACGCCCACGTCGCTGCTGGTGATGCCGCCCTTTGCCACCACAAAAGCCGGGGAAGCGGTCAGCCTGCCCACGCAGCTTTGCAGTGCATCGCTGATGGCAACGCTGCGCACGAGGGCTGCTTCCGGGGTGTCGTCCGGCAGGGTGAGCACCACGCGCTTTGTGGACACGCAGCAGGTGATGCCCTTTGCGATCTGCTGTGAGCAGTGGGCCACGATGGCGGCTGCTTCCTTTTCCAGCTCGCCCGGCACCAGCACCTTGTCGCTGTCCATCTCAATAAACTCGATGCCCTGTACTTTTTTCAGTTCTTCCAGCTGGGCAGTGGTCTTTTTGGTGTGGCTGCCCACCACGATAATGCCGCCTGCCTTGCTTTCCTGCGTGACCATCTTTTTCCGGGTGAGCAGCGGCTGGTCGGAAATATTGCCGATGGCCTTGACCAGTGCGGCCGCACTGCGGATGGTGAAGTGACGGCCCTTTGCCATGGCGCGGTACAGTGCCACTGCAAACACCTTCACATCGCAGTCCGCCACTGCGTTGACGATCACATGGCCGTAATCGTGCACCGCCAGCAGCTGGGCCTCGATGCCGTCAAAGTCCATGGCGCGCAGGCTTTCCAGCGAGATGCAGGTCACGTCTCCTGCACGGACTTTGCCGCCGGTTTTTTCCTCAATGTATTCGCACAGGTTGCTGGAGTGGTAGCCAAAGGTCTCGTCCTTGGCAAATTCGGTCTGGCCGCAGGGCACAAGCTCTGCGCCGTAGCGCACATAATGCACGTTGTCCAGTGTAAAGCGTCCGCCCTCGCGGAAGTAGGGGCACAGGATGTCGCCATCCATTATGTAACCGTTCTCAGCCTCCGTCACCTCGCGCAGCAGGTCGGTCTCCAGCGGGTAGTGGCCGCGCAGGGTGGAGTCGCCGCGGCTGATGATAAGGTAGTCCATGCCGAACTCGCGGGCCACCTTGGCGGTGTTCTCCGCGATCTCGCGGTGGGCCTTGGTGGTCTCGGCCACGGTAAAGCCGCGGCTGTTGGTCAGAATAAAGAAGAGCTTTTCCGGCGCAGCAAAGCCCTTGCGCAGGCTTTCTATCGTCCAATCTGTATAAACATAAATATCATGTACCGTCTGTACGCCGGTAGGGTCGTCGTCCAGCACAATGATCTTGCGGTTGCTGGCGGCAGCTTCGGCGGCAAGGGCGGCGTTCAGTTTTTCCTCATCCACCTGCGGAAAATTGGCCAGAACATCGGCACTGCGGATCTGTTCCATCTGAAGCTCCTCCTTTATTCGTACAGCACCTGTGCGATCAGCACCAGCGGCTCGTCGCCCAGGCAGGCGATCTGGTGGGTGTCGCCGGGCATGGCGGCAATGATGTCGCCCTTCTCCAAGATCTGCTCCTCGCCGTTGATGATGTGGACAGCGCGGCCGGAGACAATGACCATGCTTTCCATCTCGTGCTCATGCGTGTGCCTGCCAATGGTCACGCCCGGTGCCAGCGTGTGGCGCACGTAGGCGCGGCCCTTGCCCAGCATTTCGGCAGGCGCATCCAGCAGGCGTTCCATCATCACGGTGCCCTCGCCGCCCATGCAATGGGGGATCGGAGTGGGTTTCATCTCAGAAGCTTTCTTATACAACATCCCATGTTCCACCTTTCAAGTCATCTGCAGCAGCATACGGCAGAGTGTTTTTAAACATCCTACCTTTCAAGTCAAGTCCATTATACATGAGTGCAAGCGGAATAGCAAGATTTTTTCCTGAAAAGCTGTTCAATTTTGTGCAATGCGTTTTGTGCAATCTGGCTGATATCCCGCCGTTCCTGCCCCGCAGGCATACAAAAAAGCTTCCCCGCCGCAGGCACGCAGCCCACGAAAAGGGAAGCTTTTGTCTGATTCAATTTCGGGTGCATCTGACGGAAGTAGTACACCGCAGCATAACACTCCGCTTTCCTTTTTTCGGATCCCGAAATAAATTGGAACTCTGCACATGTTCAAGCTGCAGTTTTTGTGTTTTTTTCAGAGAATCCGTTTTTTGTTGCCGGAGCAGCGTTTCTTTTGTATAATGGCAGTGATGGAAGGCCGATGCCTTTTGCAGATTTTTGATCACGACGTTTCAAAAGCGAGGTGTACTGATTATGGAATGGGCAAAATTGCTGTCAACTGAAAAACTTTCTTCTGAACCTCCTGAGCCCGATTCGTTCAAGGAGTATCCCATCAATGCATTTGAAAAGGACTACAGCCGGATCGTTTCCAGCGCTGCATTCCGCAGGCTGCAGGATAAAACGCAGGTGTTTCCTCTGGATAAGAGTGATTTCATACGAACCCGCCTGACGCACTCGATCGAAGTCTCCACGATCGCCCGGCAGCTTGGCATCATGATCTCCAAAAACACAACACAGTACAAGCCAACTGATATTACCGTGCCGGAGGATGCCGAAGCCATCGCATCAGTCCTGCTCTGCGCCGGCCTTTTGCACGACCTCGGCAATCCGCCCTTCGGGCATTTCGGCGAGACCGTGATCGGCGACTGGTTCAAAGAGAACCTCGACCATGTAAAATACAAAGGACAGCCCCTTCGCAGCTGGTTATCCGCGCAGATGATCGCTGATCTGGAAAATTTTGAGGGCAATGCACAGGCGCTGCGGATCCTGCTGAAAGCAAAACACGGTTCCAGCCTCAATCTGTCCAAAGCGATCATCAGCACGCTGGTAAAATATCCCACCGACTCCTGCTCCGTTGATAAAGGCAGTGCGGATATCCGAAAGCACAAACTCGGCTTCTTCGCTGCAGAACAGGAGACTTTTGAGCAGATCTCGGAAGCGGTTGGGACCACCACTCCCGACAAAGGCATCGTGCGCCATCCGCTGACCTACCTGCTGGAAGCGGCCGACGACATTGCATACTCTACTGCCGATCTGGAAGATGCCTTTAAAAAGGGCCTGTTCACCCTTGACCAGTTCATTGAATATTACACAAATTCTTATGACCATTCAAAGATCGTTCCCCGCAGAAGCCCTGAGTACTTCTCCGATGAGCGGATCCAAGAACTTTCCAAGCAGCGCGGTGCAGACCACACCCCAGAAAACGACAGCACTGCATTTAAAAAATGGCTCACCCAAACGCGTCAGTGGCTGATGTATGTAGCCATCTACCGTTTTTCCTGCAAATATAAAGAGATCATGGCCGGAACCTACTGCGGTGATCTGTTTGAAGGAACCAATCACGCCATCACCATTGACATTCTGAAAGGGGCCATGCGGAAATTCGCCTTCGATACGCCCGGCATCCTGAAACTGGAGCTGTCCGGACAGGTCATTCTCGATTTTCTGCTGGATCATTTTGTTCCCGCCGTGCTGTACTATGACTCCGCATACTGCACCAACGGGCAGGCACCTTCCAAGGCCGACAAAAAGCTTCTCGCCATCTTCTCCGGCAATTACAAACAGGATTACCAAAACGCCCGAACCGGCACGGAACCTTTTGACTTGTACCTCCGGCTGCTGATGGTCACCGACTATATCAGCGGCATGACAGATTCCTATGCCCGCACGCTGTACCGCGAGCTTAGCGGTATTGAATAACGCTGCCCTGTTCAGATCCCACGTGCCCGGTTCGTCTGCCGCTTATGGGCTACGGCATGATCGTTCAAAAACTGCTGATACATCACTCTGGAAGCCTCGCACAACTTCAAATCAGGTGCCAGCTTTTTTACGAAGACACTGCTTGCGAATGCGAACGCCTTTTGAATTGCAAAATGATTTTTCGGTTGCTATACTGGGCTTATCGAAAATTTTCGGGAGGATGCTGCAATGACCGCACATACAATGCAACTCGGGAACCGACCTTGCCGCATTTACGGCGAAGCCCATGCAGAATACCTACTGCTCCAAATGACAGGCGAACATGAGTTGCAAAGCATGGAAAGCGAGATTGCCGCTATTGCACAGAGTGCGCACCACTTTCTGTTTGCGGCCGTGCCCGTGGAAAGCTGGAACGATGCACTTTCCCCGTGGGAAGCCCCTGCTGTGTGGGGAAAACAAGGCTTTGGCGGTAAGGCCGCGGACACCCTGCACTTTCTGACAGAACAGGTCATGCCAACACTGAAGCAACAGTTTCCTCTCCCGGAAAATGTCAAAATCATTCTGGGCGGCTATTCGCTGGCGGGATTGTTTGCATTGTGGGCATCCACCCAGACTGATCTGTTCTATGGTATCGCTGCCGCCTCGCCCTCGGTGTGGTTTCCGGACTGGATGGAGTTTGAACAGCAGCACCCGATACAGGCACAGCACATTTATCTGAGCCTTGGCGACAAGGAAGAGCATACGAAAAACGCTGTCATGGCTGCGGTAGGTGATAACATCCGCACCTTGCACAGCCGGCTTATAGAGCGTGGCGCAGACTGCACCCTTGAGTGGAACAGCGGCGGGCACTTTAAGGACGCTGATTTGCGCACGGCAAAGGCATTTCGGTGGGCGATGGAGGAACACACATGACCATTTTGATCGATGCAGATGGCTGTCCGGTTGTCGATTTGACATTGCAGATTGCAAAGCAGTTCGGCGTTCCTGTCATCATCCTGTGCGACACCGCCCACCAAATCGAGCGGGAAGGTGCGCAGACGCTGGTGTTCGATAAAGGGGCAGACAGCGTAGACTTTGCCCTCGTTAACCGGGTAAAGCCGGGGGATGTGGTCGTAACACAGGACTACGGGCTGGCGAGTATGTGCCTTGCCAAGCGCGCACGGGTGCTGAATCAGAACGGTTTGGAATACACCGCCGACAACATGGAAGCTCTCATGCTGCGGCGTTATGAAAACAAAAAACTCCTCCGTGCCGGAAAGCACCCCAAGGGGAGCCCAAAACGGACGAAGGAGCAGGATGAAGCATTTGTCACCACACTGACAGATATTTTAGCGAGCATCTGATTTTCTGAACGGAACACCGGCGAATTTTTTTCGCGTCACATTCTCTGTAAGTGAAACCCGTCAGAACAAAGCACCTCTCCACTGCATGAAATCATTGAGATACCGCTGCTTTATCCTCTGGCCACGATCTTCTGAGCGCCGCATAGGAAATAAGGAAGTTTGCAAGCCAACCTGCCGGGACTGCAAGCCAAACAAAAGCAATACCAAAACGCGGTGCACAAATCAAAGCAACAGACAAGCGGATTGCAAGGTTTACCATATTTGCAATAAGAAACGGCCGCATGATTCCAAGTCCGCGAAGAACGCCATCCGTTGCCATCTTGATGCCCATGAAGGTGAAAAAGTAACCAAGCCATCTCATATAATCACCGGATACCTGATAGGCCAACGCGGTTCCGTCTTTTCCCAAGAACAACGAGGAAATCTGTGTGTGCAGTGTTTCAATGACCACGAAAGCAAGAACTGCAAAGCATAGATCCAACACCAGTGCAGCATGATAACCTTTTTTGATACGCTCAATTTTCTTTGCGCCAAGATTCTGGGATACAAACGGCGAAACTGCATTGCCGATGGATACGAAGATCAGCGAAAAAACATTTTCTACCCGCATCGTTGCCGCATACCCGGCAAGTGCCTGTGTGCCGAAGGGATTTACCACTGCCTGCACGATCATCATACCGATAGACACTGTGGACTGCTGCAAAACCGATGGTACCGCAATGCGAAGCATGGAATACAGCTCCTGCCGGTCGAACCTGCTAAAGGAGCTCTTGTATTGCCGCATCCGAGACAGAAAGATCAAAAACGAAAACACGGCAGAAATTCCTTGTGCGATCAAGGTCGCAAGGGCTGCACCAAACACCCCCAGACCAAGACCGGCCACCATCCAGAGATCCATAAAAATATTCAGGATAGATGAGAATATCAGCAGTCCCAACGGAATTTTGGATTCACCGATGGAAGTGAACATGGTGGAAAGAATGTTGTACATGAATAGAAACGGGAAACCCACAAAGTAGACACGCAGATACAATACTGCTTCTTCCAATATATCGGCAGGGGTCTGTAATCCGCTCATCATGAAATGGGAAAAGCAAAAGCCAAAGACACCAAGGACAACGCTTAAGATCAAAAAGCCGATCAGGGACGTTGACACAATGGTTTTCATTTTACCATAATTTTTTGCACCAAAATAGCGGCTTACAAGCACACCTGCGCCCACACCAGCACCAAGCGCCACACAAATAAAAACATTGGTCAGTGCAGCACAAGCACCAACAGCCGCAAGTGCCGAGGAGCCAACAAATTGACCAACTATTATGGAATCGGCCATATTGTATATTTGTTGAAAAAAGCTGCCAAGGATCATCGGCATCGCAAAAACAGTCAGTGCTTTAAGGGGTGGATCTGTGATCAAATATTCATCTTTCGACATGATTATATTCCTTCCAAAAATCGTTTATCGCAAATTTTATCGCAAGTTAAGAAATTAGTGCAACATTCAAACGGCATCTTTGCGATATGCAATTCACCGCTGCTGCATTAAAAAGTTGAATTGCTATAAGTTGAAGCGTTAAGTCTCCACACCCTCGAACTGGCTGTTGTAGAGCTTGGCGTAGAAGCCGCCCTGCGCCAGCAGGGTATCGTGGTCGCCCTGCTCCACGATGTGGCCGTCCTTCATCACGAGGATGACGTCGGCCTCCCGGATGGTGGAAAGGCGGTGTGCCACGATGAAGCTGGTGCGGCCCTGCATCATCCGGGCAAAGGCTGCCTGGATACGCACCTCGGTGCGGGTGTCGATGGAGGAGGTGGCCTCGTCCAGGATCAGCATCGGGGGCAGACAGAGCATCACGCGGGCGATGCAGAGCAGCTGCTTCTGGCCCTGGCTGATGTTGCCGCCGTCCTCGGCGATGACGGTGTCGTAGCCCTCGGGCAGGCGGCGGATGAAGCTGTCGGCGTGGGCTGCCTTGGCCGCTGCCACCACCTCGTCGAGGGAGGCGTCCGGCTTGCCGTAGGCGATGTTCTCCCGCACGGTGCCGGCCCGGAGCCAGGTGTCCTGCAGCACCATGCCGTAGCTGCCGCGCAGCGAGGCGCGGGTCACGTCCCGGATGTCGGTGCCGGAGACTTTGATGGAGCCGCTGTTGACATCATAGAACCGCATGAGCAGGTTGATGAGGGTGGTCTTGCCGCAGCCGGTGGGGCCGACGATGGCGATGCGCTGGCCGGGCTTGACGTCCAGAGACAGGCCCTCGATGAGCGGGCGGTCGGGCAGATAGCGGAAGGAGACGTCCTCGATCTGGACGTGGCCGTCCGGCACGAGCTTTGCGGCGTTCTCCGCTTCGGGGGTCTGGTCTTCGGCGTCCAGCAGCTCGAACACGCGGGCTGCGCAGGCCAGAGCGTTCTGCAGCTCGGTCACGACGCCGGAAATTTCGTTGAAGGGCTTGGTGTACTGGTTGGCGTAGTTCAGGAAGATGCTCAGCTGGCCGATGGTGATGCCTCCGGCTACGGCATAGATGGCGCCCACGAGGCCGACGCCTGCATAGACGATGTTGTTGACGAAGCGGGTGGCGGGGTTGGTCATGCTGGAGAAGAAGATGGCCTTCAGGCTCACGTTCTGCAGTCGGCCATTCACCTCGTCAAAAGCCTCGAGGCTCTGGGCCTCGTGGCCGAAGGCCTGCACGACCTTCTGACCCTCTATCATCTCGTTGACAAGGGCAGTCTGCTCGCCGCGCACGGTGCTCTGGCCCTGGAAATACTTGTAGCTGCGCTTTGCGAGAAAGCTGGCGACAACAAGGCTCAGGGGGGTGATGCAGACCACCACCAGCGTGATAGGGACATTCTGCTGCAGCATGAAGAGCAGGGTGCCGAGGATGGTCAGCACACCCGAGAACAGCTGGGTGAAGCCCATCAGCAGGCCGTCCGCGAAGGTATCCACGTCGGCCACCATCCGGCTCACGATGTCGCCGGAAGGATGGCTGTCGAGGTAAGAGAGGGGAAGGGTCTGGATCTTCCGCATGGCGGCGTTGCGCAGGTCACGGCTGACTGCGAAGGTGATGCGGTTGTTGCAGACGCTCAGCAGCCACTGCGCAAAGGCGGCGACAACCGCCACCACGATGATCTCGTAGATGATGCGCAGCACGCCCGCGAAGTCCACGGCACCTTTGCCCAGCATCATGTCGATGGCACTGCCGCAGAGGATGGGGATATACAGCTGGGCCGCCACGCTCACAGCGGCCACGATGAGGCTGCACACCACGAAGAAGCCGTAGGGCTTGATTTTCTGCAGCACCCGGGTCATGGTGGCCTTCTGCTGTTCAGGGGTCAGCTTGCTTTTTGCTTTTGCACTCATTTCTGCGCATCCCCTTTCTTGAACTGGCTCTCGTAAATCTCCTTGTAGACCGGGCAGCTTTCCAGCAGCTCGGCGTGACGGCCAAGGCCCACCATGCGGCCATCGTCCAGCACGATGATCTGGTCGGCGTGCTGCAGGCTGGCGGCGCGCTGGCTGACGATGAAGACGGTCAGATCGCCCGGCAGAGCGGCCAGAGCCTTGCGCAGGGCCGCGTCGGTGGCGTAGTCCAGTGCGCTGGCGCTGTCGTCGAGGATGAGGATGTCCGGCTTGCCCACGAGGGCGCGGGCGATGGTCAGACGCTGTTTCTGACCGCCGGAGAGGTTGCGTCCGCCCTGCTCCACCGGCTCGTCGAGGCCGAGGGGCTTGGCTTTCACGAACTCCGCAGCCTGTGCTGTTTCCAGCGCAGCCCAGAGGTCAGCGTCAGAGGCATTCTGGCTGCCCCAGAGCAGGTTGGAGCGGATGGTGCCGCCGAAGAGCTGGGCCTTCTGCATGACCACAGCCACCTTGCCGCGCAGGTCGGCGCGGGGGTACTGCCGGACCGGTCGGCCCATGATCTCCACACTGCCCTCAGTGGCGTCGTAGAAGCGGGGGATGAGGCTGATGAGGCTGGATTTGCCGCTGCCGGTGCCGCCGATGACGCCGATGGTCTGGCCGCGCCTGGCAGTGAAGCTGATGTCGGAGAGGCTGGGTGCGCCTGCGCCCTTGTAGGTCAGGCTCACATGGTCGAAACGGACGGCGTCGTCGGCCTTTTCCGCCGGAACATTGCCGGTGAGCTGGGCCGGGAACTCCATGCCGGGCTTTGTGTCCAGAACCGCCTGCACACGGCCTGCACAGGCCAGAGCCTTGCTCACCTGAACGATGAGGTTGGCCAGCTTGACCAGCTCGACCAGGATCTGGTTCATATAGTTGACCAGCGCGATGACGTCGCCGGAGGCCATGCCCCCGATGTTGATCTCGATGCTGCCTACATACAGCAGCGCCACGATGGCAAGGTTGATGATAACGTAGGTCAGCGGGTTCATCAGGGCGGAGATGTGGCCCACGTGGAGCTGCATTTTGGTCAGCAGCTCATTGGCGTCCTCGAAGCGGTCCACCTCGCTCTTTTCCTTGTCGAAGGCGCGGACGACGCGCACGCCGGTCAGGTTCTCGCGGGTGAGGCCAAGGACCCGGTCCAGGCGGGTCTGCACCGACTTATAAAGCGGACGGGTGATGACCATGACGCCGAAGACCACGATGCTCAGCAGCGGGATAGCCACCACGAAGATGAGGGCGGCGCGGAAGTTGACCGTAAAGGCCATGATCATGGCGCCGAGCACCACGAAGGGGCTGCGCAGGAACAGACGGAGGAAGAGGTTCAATCCGCTCTGCACCTGATTGACGTCGCTGGTCATCCGGGTGATGAGGGTGCTGGTGCCCATGGTGTCCATCTCGGAAAAGCTCAGCGTCTGGATGTGCTCAAACAGCGCATGACGCAGACCGGTGGAATAACCCACCGCGGCTTTGGCCGAGAAGTATTGGGCGGTCAGGCTGCACGCGAGGCCGACGATGGCCAGAAGCAGCAGGATGCCGCACCGCACAAGGATGTAGTGGAAATCGTGGGCCGCGATACCCACGTTGACGATGTCGGCCATCACAAGCGGCACGAACAGGTCAAACGTAGCTTCCAGCATCTTGAAAAGCGGTGCAAGCACGCTCTCGCGCTTGTAGTCGCTGAGATAGCGAAGCATTTTGTTCAAGACTCGATACTCCCTTTCTTTGATCCATTTAGTTGAGACGCTCCTTATTATAGCGCACTCCCAACAGGAATGCTATGTTTTTGCCAGAGAAAAATCGGCTCTGGATGCAGATTTCAGCTCCGGAGATTGAGAAAACCGAAAAATCCTGCTATACTGAAAGGGAATCTCAACGGAAAGAATGGTGGATGCAATGGCAAAAGATGGTGCGGCACGGCTGCGGCTGCGCCCGGTGGGCGCGGCAGACCGCAAAAAGCTGCCGGAATACGGGCCGCTGGGTACGGGCTGTCCGGCGATAGAGCGGGCTGTGGCAGCGCTCTATAAGGGCCAGAACGAGGAGAGCTTCTGGGCGCTGATGAACGCCATCAACTATGCCCTCGAGCTGGACACCAGGGTCCTGGTGCCGCTGGAAGCTGCGTCCGACCAGCCGGACGGGGCCGCCCCGTGGGCGGAGCATCCTGTTCCGGCGGAGAAAGCAAAGGACCTGCAGCCCTGGACCCTGCGCACCCAGAAGGGCCGGTGCTACCTGCCGGTGTTCACCTCCGTGAAGATGGCGGAGGCCGATAAAGGCACGGCCAGCCGCCCCATGGCGGAACGGCTTCTGGCTTCCGCCATGCAGATGGCGCTGGACTCCGACAACATCGACGGCGTGGTCATCGACCCGTGGACCAGCTCTGCCACGCTGGACTGCTCGCTTTTGAACGGTCTGCTCCACGCCAGCCACGACACCGATGAGCCGGGCGAAGCGGAGCTGCGGGCCGGCAACCATGCCATGGCCGAGGAACGCTGGGACGACGCGATGCACTATTATCAGCTCTCTGCCGAAGAAGGCTGCGCCGAGGGCCTTGCCATGATGGGCGAGATGCTCTACGAGGGCCGGGGCTGCCGCAAGAGCCCTGCACAGGCCCGCAAGTTCTGGAAAAAAGCTGCCGACGCCGGCGATGTGGCCGCATGGGTGGCGCTGGGCGACGATGCCATGGTGCAGGGAAAAGGGGCCGGTGCGGCCCTGCGGGCCTACCGCAAGGCCCAGAAGCTCTGCGCCTCCACCCCCGACATCGCCTATATGCCGCAGGTCTGCCTGCGGGTGGCCCAGTATGAGACCCAGTACATCTCCCGCAAAAAGGCGCTGGCTCAGCTGGCTGAGGCGAAGCAGGGCTTCCTCGTCCGCAAAAAAGAGGGGGACGAGACGGCCCAGAGCTGGCTGGACGAGACGGAGGCCGTCATCCGCCAGCTGCTCGAGAGAGAATGAGCGGAAACACAAAATCTTTACAAATGCTCTAAGAAATCGTCATACGGAACCGATATGATATTGAAGGAAAAATATGCGCGTCGCAAAAACAGAGAGGACGACCAGAATGAGCAAAGTGATCGGTATTGACCTTGGCACCACGAACAGCTGCGTGGCAGTGGTGGAGGGCGGCAAGCCCGTCGTCATCACCAACGCAGAGGGAGAGCGCACCACCCCCAGCGTGGTGGCGTTCACCAAAGACGGCGAGCGTCTGGTGGGCGGCGCAGCAAAGCGCCAGCTTGCCACCAACTCCGGCCGGACGGTGTCCAGCATCAAGCGGCATATGGGCAGCGACTACCGCGTCCACATCGACGGCAAAGACCTGACTCCGCAGGAGATCAGCGCCATGATCCTGACCAAGATACGCCGCGACGCCGAGAGCTACCTGGGCGAGCCGGTGACGGAGGCCGTCATCACCGTCCCCGCTTACTTCGACGACAGCCAGCGCAAGGCCACCCAGGATGCGGGCCGCATCGCGGGCCTGAACGTCCTGCGCATCATCAATGAGCCTACCGCCGCCGCCGTGGCCTACGGCCTTGACAACGAAGCGCCCCAGAAGATCCTGGTCTACGACCTCGGCGGCGGCACCTTCGATGTCTCCATCATCGAGATCGAAGACGGCACCTTTACGGTGCTGGCCACCGGCGGCGATACCCGCCTCGGCGGCGACGACTTTGACCAGCGCATCGTGGAATACGCCGTGGCAGAGTTCAAGAAATCGGACCGCATCGACCTCTCCCGCGACCCCGCCGCCATGGGACGCCTGAAAGAAGAGGCCGAAAAGGCCAAGAAAGAGCTGTCAAGCGCCCTCTCGGCCCAGCTCAATCTGCCCTTCATCGCGGTGGGCAAGGACGGCCCCCACCACCTGGATCTGACCATCTCCCGCCCCCAGTTCGAGATGATGACCGGCGACCTGCTGGCACGGACGGTGGCCCCGGTGCAGAACGCACTGCGGGATGCCGGCATCTCGGCTTCGCAGCTGGGCAAAGTCCTTCTCGTGGGCGGCAGCACCCGGATGCCTGCCGTTGAACGTCAGGTGAAGGAACTGCTGGGCTGTGAGCCGAGCCACAGCCTCAACCCCGACGAATGCGTGGCCATGGGTGCCGCTGTGCAGGGCGGTCTGCTGCAGGGCGGCGGCAAGCTGGCTGGCGCTTCTGGTGCAGCGGCGCAGGGCCTTGTGCTGATGGACGTCACCCCGCTGACCCTCTCCATCGAGACACTGGGCGGCGTGGCGACCCCCCTCATCACCCGCAACAGCATGATCCCCACCCGCAAGAGCCAGATATTCACTACGGCCCGCCCCATGCAGACCAGTGTGGAGATCAACGTCCTGCAGGGTGAGCGGCATTTCGCCCGCGACAATAAGAGCCTCGGCAAGTTCAAGCTGAACGGCATCCGGGCCAGCTTCTCGTCCAAGCCCCAGATCGAAGTCACCTTTGACATCGACGTCAACGGCGTCGTCAAGGTCTCGGCCAAAGACCTCGGCACCGGCCGGGAGCAGAATATCACCATCACCGGAAGCACCAACCTCTCGGAGAATGAGATCCAGCGCGCCATGGCCGACGCGGCCGCCTACGAGGCCGAGGACAGCCGCCGCAAAGAGCGGCTTGACCTCCACAATCAGGCCGAGGTGCTGGCCTACAAGGTGGACGAGGCCCTCTCCAAGTGCAAGAAGGAGCTGGACAAGGAGGAGAAGAACCGCATCAAGGCCGATGTGGCCAACCTCCGCCGCTGCCTGCGGAAGGATAAGCCCGAAAAGATGAACGAGACGGAGGAAGCGAACCTCCGTCAGGCTAAGAGCCAGCTCGAAGCATCTGCAAACCACCTGATGGTGCTCTATGCATCGGAGCAGAGCGAGAACGGCTCGGACGGAACCATTTGATAAACAGTAAGCCCCCCGCTGTGTTTGCAGCGGGGGGCTTTTGCGTCTGAGGGAAAAGTATCGATGGAAAACAAAGAGGAGAGAGGGAAAGCTTATCGGCCAACGATGAGGTCGCGGCGGCCGCGGAAGCCCACGGTGAGGTGAGCGCTGCTGCCGAGGTGGCGCAGAGTGACCCGGGTGCCGGGCTTCTGGCCCTGGCACAGCAGAGTCAGGTTCAGGGTGGTGGAAGTCTTGTCGGTCTTGAGCACCAGCGTGCTTACGCCCTGATTCATCAGGGTCTGCATGTCGAGGATGGTGGTGCGGAAGGTGGCGTTGTCATCGGGGACGTCCAGCGTCAGCACGCGGCCCTCCTGACGGGCGGTGTAGAGCACCTGCTTGCCCAGCAGGCCCTTGACGGTGTAGCGGGCTTCGCTCTTCTCCACCGGCGTGTCAGAGGGCAGGGGGGCCTCGTCGGAGATCATCATCACGTTGCCCTGAATGGGGTTCTCCACCGGGGAAGCGTAGCCGCCGTAGTTGGGGTCTACCTCCCCCACCGGAACGTCAGAGTGGAGAGCGATGTCACCCTGAACCATGACCTCGGACGACTGAGGGGGCAGATAACCGGCAACGGTCGTGTCCTCGGCGTCGGCAGCAAAGGCACCCACGCTCATGGCGGCAGTCATGGTCAGCAGAGCGGCAGCAGCGGCAGCGCGGCGGGCAGTGTTCTTGTTCAGCAGTCTCATAGTAGTATCCTCCTGTAGTTGTAGGGAGTCAACCTCTCCGTCAGCGCTGATGCGCTGACGGAGAGGTTTATCCCAAATGCTTTTATCAGCGGTACGGCGTATCAGAAAACCGCCGTATCTGTAATGAATACGGATACGGCGGCTGGATTATTGCAGAGAGCCTATTTTAATTTTCGCTGGGATCTTTTTCCTCAAGGATAGCCATGAACTCGTCGCCGGTGATGGTCTCCTTTTCATAAAGGTACTTCGCCAGCTCGTCGAGCTTTGCGCGGTTGTCAGTGAGGATCTTGACGGCCTTTTCGTGCTGGGCCTTTACCAGCTCCACGACCCGCTGGTCGATCTCGCGCTGGGTCTGGGCAGAGCAGGCCAGCGAGGTGTCGCCGCCCAGATACTGGTTGTTCACCGTCTCCAGGGCCACCATGTCGAACTCTTTGCTCATGCCGTAACGGGTGAGTATGGCGCGGGCAAGCTTGGTGGCCTGCTCAATGTCGTTGGACGCGCCGGTGGTGATGGAGCCGAACACCACTTCTTCGGCAGCACGTCCGCCGGTGAGGGTGGCGATCTTATTTTCCAGCTCTTCCTTGGTCATCAGGTAGTGGTTGCCTTCTTCGACCTGCATGGTGTAGCCCAGTGCGCCCGAGGTGCGGGGGATGATGGTGATCTTCTGCACGGGTGCAGAGTGATTCTGAAGCGCCGCCACCAGTGCGTGGCCGATCTCATGGTAGGCCACGATGCACTTTTCCTTGTCGGTGAGGATGGAGTTCTTCTTCTGGTAGCCGGCAATGACCACCTCGATGCTCTCCTCAAGGTCTGCTTCCGTGACCGACTTGCGGCCGGCGCGCACGGCCCGCAGGGCGGCTTCGTTGACGATGTTGGCCAGCTCTGCGCCGGAGGCACCGGAGGCCATCCGGGCCACGGTGTTGAAGTCGATGCCGGGGGCAAGAGCAACTTTCCTGGCGTGGACCTTCAGGATCTCTTCGCGGCCCTTGAGGTCGGGCAGTTCCACAGGAACACGGCGGTCAAAGCGGCCGGGGCGGGTCAGAGCCGGGTCAAGAGAATCCGGACGGTTGGTGGCCGCGAGGATGATGACGCCGCTGTTGCCCTCGAAGCCGTCCATCTCGGTGAGCAGCTGGTTCAGGGTCTGCTCACGCTCGTCGTTGCCGCCCAGCTGGCCGCTGTTGCGCTTCTGGCCGATGGCGTCTATCTCGTCGATGAAGACGATGCAGGGGGCTTTTTCCTTGGCCTGCTTGAACAGATCGCGGACTTTGGACGCGCCCATGCCCACGAACATCTCCACAAACTCCGAGCCGGAGATGGAGAAGAACGGCACGTTGGATTCGCCCGCCACGGCCTTTGCCAGCATGGTCTTGCCGGTACCCGGAGGGCCGACGAGCAGGATGCCCTTGGGCATCGAGGCGCCGATCTCTTCGTATTTCTTGGGGTCGTGCAGATAATCTACGATCTCCTGTAAGTTCTCTTTGGCCTCATCTTCGCCGGCCACGTCCGCAAAGCGGATGCCGTGGGTGGACTGGACGTAGACCTTGGCGTTGGACTTGCCCACGCCGCCGAACATCATCGAGTTCGCGCCGCCGGCCTTTTCTATGAGCTTTTTGTTCATGAAATTGCCCAGCCAGACAAAGAGGACGATGGGCAGCACAAAGCTCAGCAGAAAGCTCATCAGGGGCGAAGCCTGCTCGACGATCTCGCTGGAAAACTCGGCCCCCGCGTCGTAGAGGCGCTGGGTCAGGTCGGGGTCGTTCATCAGGCCGGTCTTGTAAATTTGCTTTTCGTCTTTATCGGTAAAGATGATCTGGTTCGATTCCACATCCACCCGGCCGATGTCTTTGTCCTCGGTCATGGACATGAAGGTGCCGTAGTCCACTTCTTTTACCTGCCGTTCGCTCATCCACGGCACGAGCACGAAGTTGAGCAGCATCAGCACCAGTAATACAATGGCGTAGTAAATAGCCAATGGCTTTTTGGGGGTCTTGACTTCTTTCATGGGGGTCCCTCCTTACGTTGCAAACAGCATACCACGACGCCATTTCAGAAACCAGCGTTTCGAGGCGAACTTTGCAAAAACTTCGCAGATTCTTAACAAAACCGAGGAACAAGGAGACTGTCCGCTTGACAAATCGAATCACGTTGACTATACTGAACATACAAGAAGGTGCTGTCCGCAATGGTCAGCTTCCCTCGGCTAAGTCAAACAATAAGAATGACCGCTTTGCTTGGTAGGCTGGGGCGGTCATTTCTTATTGTTATGTATCTCTTTGAAGATAGCCCATGAAATCTGAAAGGTAACAAAGACTGCTCCGCCCAGCAGGCCGAGCAATGCGATAGTTTCCGTCAGGGTCATAAGGCATCCCCCCTTTCGCGTTTGCGTCCGGGGGAAGCAACAATAAGGTTTCACACCCCCGGAAGCTTGCCGGGGAAGCTAGACCACCTTTTTATGCAGACAGCACCTGGATACCGCCGCTTCGGGCGGTATTTTTATTTTACCATAGTTGGTGATATAATACAACAAAAATAGAATCCACCCGCAAATTTTGAAAATTTAAGCCGCTATTTATATGAAATCGTTTCATTTTCATTGTGAGCAAAACTGCTTGACAGGGGCGGCGGGTTTTGCTAAAATGAGACCACTTTGAACAAAGCGCAAATGCGTTGACGGGGAAAAAACGATTTTCTTCTGCGTGCAGAGAGCCGCCGGATGGTGCAAGGCGGTGCAGAGGGTCTCGGTTACTGGCCCCTGAGCGGCAGGACTGAAGCAGACAGTAGGTCCTGACGGAAGCCCACCGTTATAAGGGCAGCGATTCGCCTCAAAAAGCCGATCGTGCAGAGCGGCTGTGCTTATGGCACAGCAAAGAGAGTGGTACCACGGGTGCCCTGTAACAGAAATTACAGGCTCTCGTCTCTCAGGGGATTTCGTCCTTTGAGAGACGGGAGCCTTTTCGTTTGTGGGAAACGGCCTCGCCCTCTCCGTCATTGCTTCGCAATGCCACCTCTCCCAAAGGGAGAGGCTTTTGGCTCCCCCTTTGGGGGAGCTGGCGCGAAGCGCCTGAGAGGGCAAGGCTGTTCCCCAGAAGTGCAAAACGTAAGTCAATAGGAAGCTGGAGGACAAGAATTATGATGGACGCTACCAAGTACGCACCGGGATATTACCCGGTCCCCGCCGGTTATGACAGCTGGGTCAAGAAGGACCACATCGAGAAAGCTCCCACCTGGTGCAGCGTGGACCTGCGCGACGGCAATCAGGCCCTTATCGTCCCCATGAGCCTCGAGGAAAAGCTGGAATTCTTCCAGATGCTGGTCAAAATTGGCTTCAAGGAGATCGAAGTCGGCTTCCCGGCCGCCAGCGAGACGGAGTACAAGTTCCTCCGCACCCTCATCGAGAAGAACATGATCCCCGACGATGTCACCGTGCAGGTGCTGACCCAGTGCCGCGACCATATCATCCGCCGCACCTTCGAGGCTGTCAAGGGCGCACCCCGTGCGGTCGTCCACTTCTATAATTCCACCTCCGTTGCCCAGCGCGAGCAGGTGTTCCACAAGTCCAAGGAGGAGATCAAGCAGATCGCCATGGACGGCGCAAAGCTGGTCAAGCAGCTGAGCGAGGAGTATGAGGGCAACTTCCTCTTCGAGTACAGCCCCGAGAGCTTTACCGGCACCGAGGTGGACTACGCCGTGGATGTGTGCAATGCCGTGTTGGACATCATGCAGCCCACCCCGGACCGCCCCATGATCATCAACCTGCCGGTCACGGTCGAGATGAGTATGCCCCACGTTTACGCAAACCAGATCGAGTATTGCGACAAGCACCTCAAGTACCGCGACAGCGTCATCATCTCCACCCACCCGCATAATGACCGCGGCACCGGCGTCGCCTGTGCAGAGCTGGCCGTTCTGGCAGGCGCTCAGCGAGTGGAGTGCTGCCTCTTCGGCAACGGCGAGCGCACCGGCAACGTGGACGCTGTGACCCTCGCCATGAATATGTACAGCCACGGCGTAGACCCGAAGCTGGACTTCTCCGATATGCCTGCCATCTGCGCCACCTATGAGCGGGTCACCCGGATGCACATCTACGAGCGCACCCCCTACGCCGGCCAGCTGGTGTTCGCCGCCTTCTCGGGCAGCCATCAGGACGCCATTGCAAAGGGCATGGCCTACCGCAAGGAGAAGGGCGACCACCGCTGGACCTGCCCCTATATCCCGGTGGACCCCCACGACATCGGCCGCACCTACGACGCCGACGTCATCCGCATCAACAGCCAGAGCGGCAAGGGCGGCATCGGCTTCGTGCTGGAGCAGAACTACGGTTACAACCTGCCCGCCAAGATGCGCGAGGCGCTGGGCTACAAGGTCAAGAGCGTGTCCGACCACAGCCACAAGGAGCTGAGCGCAGGCGAAGTGCTCCACATCTTCGAGGATATCTTCCTCAACAAGTCGAAGCCCCTGTCTGTCGTCGAGGCCCACTTCGCACAGGTCAACGGCATCACCGCCACCGTCACGCTGGATCTGAACGGTCAGCGCAAGGTGGTCACCTCGGTGGGTAATGGCCGTCTGGATGCTGTGGCAAACGCCATCCAGAGCGCCACCGGCATGGACTTCCACCTGGAAACTTACTCCGAGCACAGCCTGGACGAAGGCTCCACCTCCCGCGCCGCTTCCTACGTCGGCCTCGCGTGGGGTGACGGCATCGTCACCTGGGGTGCAGGCACCGATACCGATATTATCGTGGCCGGTATCCATGCACTGGTCAGCGCGATCAATAATAAATAAGAGAGTAAATAAAGGGCAGCTCTGCACAACCTCTCCGTCATTGCTTCGCAATGCCACTGCCCGGGTTGCGGCTCCCAGCGTCTGCTTCGCTGCCGCTCGCATCCTGCTGGCCGCGGCCCCAACAGCTCCTCCCTTTTTCCGCCACTGGCGGCGGTCGTCGCTGTTGCTTTTTTCTCCTGAACTTCATTTTCCTGATTTACAAAACAGGCCGAATCGTCTATAATAAAGGACGACGGCCTGTTTTTGTGCAAAAACGGCCAAATCCAAGCACTGGGAGGAAATGCTGTGCTCATTCAAATCATCGAGGGCGTCTACCGTCTGTTGTGGGGCGACCTGCTCACCCTGCATCTGGGAAATGTGACCCTCAGTCTTTCGTTTATGGTCATCTTACTGCTGACGGCGGGGGTGTTCTTCACCCTGCGCACGAGGCTTCTGCCGGTGCGGCTGTTCCGGGATATGCTGGCGGCGGTCTGCGAGAAGAACGACAAGGGCAGCGGCCTCTCGTCCTTCCAGACGCTGGTGGTGTCCACGGCCACCCGGGTGGGCATGGGCAATCTGGTGGGCGTCGTGGCGGCGCTGTCTGTGGGCGGTGCAGGCGCGGTGTTCTGGATGTGGGTGACGGCTCTGCTGGGCGCATCCACCTCCTTTGTGGAGTCCACGCTGGCCCAGAAATACAAGCAGCCAGACCCCCTTTACGGCGGTTGGCGGGGCGGCCCGGCCTACTATCTCCACACCCTCGCGGAGCGCAAACGGGGCAGAAAGCTCCGCCGCTCGGTGGCGGCCTGCCTGTTCGCCGTGTCGGGCCTCATCTGCTGGTGCGGCATCAGTCAGGTGGTCAGCAACTCGGTGAGCGAGGCGTTCCAGAATGCGTTCTCCATCCCGCCGCTGGTCACGACGCTGGTGCTGACGGCGCTTGCGGCGGTCATCGTCCTGCGGAAGGAAGCCACCGTCAAGAGCCTCGACGTCATGGTCCCCATCATGGCGGGCTGCTACTTTGTCATGACCCTCTGGATCATCCTCACCCATCTGCCCCAGCTGCCCGATGTCTTTGTCCGCATTTTCTCGGAGGCGCTGGGCCTGCGTCAGGCCGTGGGCGGCGGCTTTGGCGCGGTGGTGATGAACGGCATCAAGCGGGGCCTTTTCTCCAACGAGGCCGGTTCCGGTTCGGCCCCCTGCGCCGCTGCTGCCGCTGAGTGCGACGACCCCGTGAAGATGGGCCTCGTGCAGGCGCTGGGCGTCCTCATCGACACCATCGTCATCTGCAGCTGCACGGCCTTCGTGATGCTGCTGGCTCCCGGGAGCGTGACCGGCGGGCGGCAGGGCATGGACCTTCTGCAGGCGGCGATGCAGTACCATCTGGGCAGTTTCGGCGTCGTCTTCATCGCAGTGACGCTGGCACTGTTCAGCTTCTCTACTTTTATCGGTATCCTCTACTACGCCCGCTGCAACGTGGCCTATCTCTTCGGCGACAGCTGGTTCTGGCAGACGGCCTACAAGGTGCTGGCGCTGGTGATGCTGGTCGTCGGCGGTATGCAGGCCTACACCGTGGTGTGGGACCTCGGCGATGTGGGCATCGGCCTGATGACCATATTCAATATGCTGGCCCTCTACCCGCTGTCGGGCGAGGCGCTGACCGCCCTGCGGGAGTACGAAGCCAAAAAGAAACTCAAGTGAACAAAAAAGCCATCGGCCCAGACAGCCGATGGCTTTCGTTTTATGCGCGGTGACCCAGCCGCATCTTGAAGTCGTTGTAGCCGAAGCGGACCAGCTCCCGGCAGGTGCCGTCCTCAGCCAGCGCCCAGATGGGCGGCAGGGGCATTCCGTTGAAGGTGTTGTTCTTGCAGGTGGTGTAGATGGCCATGTCGCCGAAGAGGAGCCGGTCACCCTCAGCAAGCGGGGCGTCGAAGCTGTAGTCTCCCACGACATCGCCCGCGAGGCAGGTCGGCCCGCCGAGGCGGACGGTGCAGGGCTTTTCGCCCGGCTCGCCCGCGTCCAGCAGGGGAGGGCGGTAGGGCATCTCGATGACGTCCGGGGTGTGGCAGGCCGCAGACATATCGAGGATGGCGAGGCTGGTGTCACCGTTCTGCAGAGTGTCCAGCACTGTGGTGACGAGATAGCCCGCGTTCAGCGCCCACGCCTCGCCCGGCTCCAGGTAGACCTGTACGCCGTACTTCTCCTGCATCCGGGCGATGCAGGCTTCCAGCGCGGCAAGGTCATAGCCCGGGCGGGTGATGTGGTGTCCGCCGCCAAAATTGAGCCATTTCAGCCCCGGCAGCAGGTCGCCGAATTTCTCTTCCACGGCGTCCAGCGTCACGGCCAGAGCGTCGGCGTCCTGCTCACAGAGGGTGTGGAAGTGCAGGCCGTCCAGCAGGGCGGCGAGGCCCGGCTGTTTTGCCAGAGCCGCGTCCCACTGGGCGCGGGTGGTGCCGAGACGGCTGCCCGGGGCGCAGGGGTCATAGATGGCGTGGCCTTCCTGCGTGGAACGCTCCGGGTTGATGCGCAGACCGACGCTCTTGTCCGCCGCCTTGGCCGCAGGGCCGAACTTTGCCAGCTGGGCCGGGGAGTTGAACACGATGTGGTCGGCGTAATCCAGAAGCTCGTTGAACTCGTCCACCCGGTAGGCGGCGCAGAAGACGTGGTTCTCCTTCTCGGGCAGCTCTTCCTTGCCCAGACGGCTCTCGTAGAGGCCGCTGGCCTCAGTGCCTGCGAGGCAGGGTGCGAGAAGCGGGTAGAGGTCGAAGTTGGAGAAAGCTTTCTGCGCCAGCAGGATCTTGCAGCCCGTCCGCTGCTGGACCCCCAGCAGAATTTCGCCGTTGCGGCGCAGCTGGGCTTCGTCCAGCAGATAGCAGGGGGTGGGCAGGGAAGCGAGTGCGCCCTCCGAGAGGTTTGCCAGCCCCGCGAAGGGCGGGCGCGTATCGACCAGCCGCATCAGTCCACCAGAGCCGGGCTGTGGCTCTCAGAGCGGGGCAGGCCGTACTTGTCCAGTGCGTCCAGATACGGGTCCGGGTCGAACTCTTCCACGGTGTGGACGCCCTTGGTGGTCCACTTGCCGGTCAGCAACATCAGTGCGCCGCACATGGCCGGAACGCCGGTGGTGTAGCTGATGGCCTGAGAGCCGACTTCCTTGTAGCACTCCTGGTGGTCGCAGACATTGTAAATGTAGTAGGTCTTTTCCTTGCCGTCCTTTTTGCCGGTGAAGATGCAGCCGATGTTGGTCTTGCCCTTGGTGCGGGGGCCGAGGCTGGCGGGATCAGGCAGGAGGGCTTTCAGGAACTGGATGGGGACGATCTCCTGCCCGTTGAAGTTGATGGGGGTGGTGGAGAGCATCCCCACGTCCTCGAGGCAGCGCATATGGTCGAGATAGCTCTGGCCGAAGGTCATGAAGAAGCGGATGCGCTTTGCCTCCGGGATGTTCTTTGCCAGAGACTCGATCTCCTCGTGGTGGAGCAGGTACATATCCTTCTGGCCCACCTTGTCGAAATCGTACTCCCGCTTGATGCTCATGGCCGGGATCTCGACCCAATGGCCGTTCTCCCAGTAGCTGCCGGGGGCGGAGACTTCGCGGAGGTTGATCTCGGGGTTGAAGTTGGTGGCGAAAGCATAGCCGTGGTCGCCGCCGTTGCAGTCCAGAATGTCGATGGTGTCGATGGTATCGAACTCGTGCTTTTTGGCGTAGGCGCAGTATGCCTGGGTCACACCCGGGTCAAAGCCGCTGCCCAGCAGGGCGGTCAGGCCGGCTTCCTCGAACTTTTTGGCGTAGGCCCACTGCCAGCTGTAATCAAAGTAGGCGGAGAAGCCTGCCTCCTTGCAGCGCTTCTCGTAGATGGCGCGCCA